>ERZ761602.658-NODE-658-length-71206-cov-10.282062_pt1 | contig 71206 bp, 59 predicted proteins | sample MGYA00512165_ERZ761602 | MGnify/ENA primary metagenome ERZ761602 (study PRJEB28899, sample SAMN02445085) | bioreactor sludge metagenome | biome: EBPR sludge; isolation source: Thorneside wastewater treatment plant | place: Australia: Brisbane, Thorneside...
TCAACCCCGGAGGTCTCATCCTGACCCATCTTCACCAATGGGGGCTGGCCAGACCTGGACGAACCGCACCTCGCAGACGCTCGCGGTCAAGTACAACTGGGACTTGCTGAACCGCATCTCGGCGACGGCGAACATCTCGGCGGGCGGGGCTCGGTACGAGTACCGGGCGGACGGGATGCGGGTGCTCAAGGTCGAAGGGCTTTCACTGGTCTGGGTGGAGGAAGCGGAAAACGAGGAGGAAGAGCAGGAGGAAGGCTCCGGCTACTGGGACGAGTACTGGGCCAGCAACAAGCCGACGACCCGCTACTACTACGAGGGGCAGATGGGGATCGAGGAGGACTTCACGCGCAAGGTCTCGGGGCAGGACCAGACGGACGTGATCCGGCACGGGCTCGGGGCGCGGGGGATAGACTTCATCGAGACGGACGCCTACAACGCCTCGCCTTCTGGGGCGTATCCGTTGTATGATGGACACGGCAACATGATCGCGACGCTGACCAAACAGCCGACGAACTCGTTCAGCCTCTCGGCGCGGAGGTACACCGACCCCTGGGGCGTGACGCGCGTGGGCGCTTCGATGGGCAAGCCGGACCAGCGGTACTGCGCCAACCTCGGCCACCGCCAGTAATAGGATCCCTCAACAGCTCCCCACGCGCACGAAGTGGAGTTCTGGTCCGCCGTAAGCAGGCAACGGTTGGTGTTCGATGCTTCGATTTACACCAGCACGTTCTGCTAGGCGAGCCTTGGCGAGCCAACCCCTCCCGATGGGGCGTCAGGGTGCGGGCTGAAGGCGGCCCAGGGCACGAGCCGTGCAGTAGGCGCCCGAGAGCGCAAACGCAATCGTGCCGATTTGCCCCCCGCCGCCGGTCACCGAGCCGCCGAGTATGCCGATGGCAAGCCCCACCACGCCTACGACCGCGCCGAACCAGAACCCCCACTTGAGCGCGAACATGACGGCGATCCCCGCGAAGATGGCGAAGAAGCTGAGATAGAAATACGCCGACACCAGCAACCGCACGGATTGTTCGGCGCGTTCCTCCTCGGGGGTCTTGGGCTTCGCTTCGACCCGCTGCACCTGCTCCGTCGGCCTTTGCGTGAGCGCCTTCAGATCGCTCCGGGCGAACCCGATCGCCGTGCTCATCAGGCACATGGCGAACGTGAGCATCAGAATCCCGACGATCTGGTCGTAGGCGTTTCGGCCCGTGCTGGACTTCATTCCAACTGATTCTATCTGGCTGGGGGAGTCAGGTGCCAAACTGGTGCCTTGTCCACACAGTCTGCGGGCGGCCACGAGTCCGAGAATATCCTGCGAACGGTCTGGCGGTTGGCTTGGCCCGCCGTCGCTCTGAACCTGTTGCAGGTGGTCAACATGCTGCTGGACACGGCGTTCGTCGGGCGTTTGGAGCCTGCGGCGCTCACTGCGGTGGGTGGCTCGACCAACGTCGTCTTCCTGATGTTCTCCATCGTGATGGCGTTCAGCACGAGCGCTACCGCGTTGGTCAGCCGTTCGTACGGCGCGCGCAAGCAGGAGCGGCTCCGCGTAGCCAACCGTCAATGCCTGAGCGTCGCGTTGGTCGCCGGTTTGGTCTGTTGCGGCTTGACCATCGCGGGCGCCGGCTGGTCGGCCCATACGCTGCTTCCGGCCGACGCCCTGAGGGCCAAGACCCTGATGGTCCACTATCTGGTGGCCATGGCCGTCGGCCTGCCCGGCATGTTCTTGGTGCAGGCTTTGGCGGGGTCGTTGCGCGGGATAGGCGACACGCGGAGCCCGCTGGTCATCTCGGGCATCCAGATTCTGCTCCACATCGCTCTCAACTACGTGTTGATCTTCCCATCCACGACCTTCCACGGAGTCCAGATTCCGGGCGCGGGTTGGGGACTGGCGGGCGCGGGCTGGGCCGTGACGATCAGCGCTTGGGTCTCGGCGGCCATCTACATGGCTTGGGTGTCGCAGACCCCGCTGGGTTCGTGCTGGCGGTTCGTGGTCCCCACGATGAAGTGGACCCGGCGCATCGTGGGTATCGCCGCCCCCGCGACCGTCATGTCGGTGGTTCGGGTCTCGTCGCTCTGGGCGTTCACCATGATTCTCAGCGGGGTGCCGAGCGGAGCCACGGCCATCGGTGCGATGAGCGCCGGTTTCCGTATCGAGTCCATCATGTTCATGCCCGCGTTCGGCCTCTCCATCGCTGCGGCGGCATTGGTCGGGCAGAGCCTGGGTGCGCAGCAGCCGGAACGCGCCGAGCGGATTGGATGGGTGAGCGCGCACTGCGCGGCCGGCGTGATTCTGGCCGTGGCGGGTCTGGTGTTCGCGTTCGCGCACGACATCGCCTCGCAACTGGTGCCTCGCCAGCCCGAGGCCGCCGTCATGATCGCGACCTTCCTTCGGTACCTCTGCGTGACCGAGGTGATGTTCGGCTACGCGATGGTCTTGATGGGGGCGATGCAGGGGGCGGGCGACACCGTGCGCCCGATGTGGGCGACCGTCATTTCGCTTTGGGGCATGCGCGTGCCTATGGCGTTTGTGTGCGCCTTGGTGTTGAAGATGGGCGCCGACGGCGCTTGGCTGGCGATGAGCGCGACGCAAGCGGTCCAGGGCTTGCTCACGATGCTGCTGTTCAAGCAGGGCAAATGGAAGGACCGGAAGGTGTTGTGAGAAGGGAAGCGGCCTGACCCCGCGTCGGGGTTAGGCCGTCTTGATCTCGATGTCCACGCCGCTGGGGAGATCCAGCCGCATCAGGGCATCGATGGTCTTGTTCGTCGGCTCGATGATGTCGATCAGCCGATTGTGCGTGCGGATCTCGAAGTGCTCCATCGACTCCTTGTCGATGTGGGCGCCACGGATGACACAGAACTTGCGCACGTTGGTGGGAAGGGGAATTGGACCGGCGACGCTGGCACCTGTCCGCTTCGCTGTTTCCGAAATCTTCTCGGCCGACTGGTCGAGGATCCGGTGGTCGTAGGCTCGCAGTCGGATACGGACTTTGGGGGCTTGCATAGGGCTTCCTCAGCAGAAAGGCCCTCGGCGGTTTGCCGAGGGCCTCTTTGGCTTCGTTACTCGATCACCTCGGTGATCGTGCCCGCGCCGACGGTGCGACCGCCTTCGCGGATGGCGAACTTGGAGCCCTGCTCCATCGCGATGGGGGCGATCAGTTCGACCGTCATCGTGATGTTGTCGCCAGGCATGCACATCTCGACGCCATCGGGAAGCGCAAGGTTTCCGGTCACGTCCGTGGTTCGGAAGTAGAACTGGGGTCGGTAGCCCGTGACGAACGGGGTGTGGCGACCGCCTTCTTCCTTCGAGAGCACGTAGACCTCGGCCTTGAACTTCGTGTGCGGCTTGATGGAGCCCGGCTTGCAGACGACCATGCCTCGCTCGATGCCCGTGCGGTCGATGCCGCGGAGCAAGAGTCCGACGTTGTCACCCGCTTCGCAGTAGTCCAGCGTCTTGCGGAACATTTCGATGGCCGTGCAGACCGTCTTCCGCGTCTCGCGGATGCCGACGATCTCGACCTCTTCCATGTGCTTCAGCTGACCGCGCTCGACACGGCCCGTGGAAACGGTGCCGCGGCCCGTGATGGTGAACACGTCTTCGACGGCCATCAGGAACGGCTTGTCCTTGTCGCGCGTGGGTTCCGGGATGAACGAGTCGACGGCGTCCATCAAGTCGAAGATCGGCTTGAACGCGGGATCGTCGACCGGGCTGCCCTTTTCCAGAGCTTCCAGAGCCGCAACGGCCGAGCCCTTGATGATCGGGCAGCCCTTGAAGCCGTAGCGCTCCAGCAGTTCGACGAGTTCCATCTCAACGAGTTCGATGAGTTCTTCGTCGTCGACGAGGTCGACCTTGTTCATGAACACCACGATGTAAGGCACGCCGACCTGGCGGGCGAGCAGGATGTGCTCGCGCGTCTGGGCCATGGGGCCATCGTTCGCGGCGACCACCAGGATCGCGCCGTCCATCTGGGCGGCGCCGGTGATCATGTTCTTGATGAAGTCGGCGTGGCCGGGACAGTCGACGTGTGCGTAGTGCCGGGTCTCCGTCTCGTACTCCTGGTGCGAGATGTTGATCGTGATGCCGCGCGCCTTCTCTTCCGGTGCGCTGTCGATTTCAGCATAGCTGACCTTTTTCGACAGGCCCTTGAAAGCGAGGGCACCCGTGATGGCGGCGGTCAGCGACGTCTTCCCGTGGTCGACGTGGCCGATCGTGCCAATGTTGACGTGCGGTTTTTTCCGCTCGAATTTCGCTCTTGCCATATCTTTGTGAATCCTTTGCTTCCGCGCATCGGGGCACAATTGCAGAGCCACTCCGGCACGCGCGACCTCTGATTATACCGGACCCTGCACCGCTTTCGCGAGGGACCCAGCCACCCAATTTCTGGGACCAACGATGGAGGGCCCTTACGGAGCAACAAAAAGTCCCGCTGGCCTGTCGGCCGACGGGACTTGTGCTTCGCCTAGGGGGATCAGCGGCCGCTTTGGGACTTCGCGATGATCTCCGTGGCGATATTGGTCGGCACTTCTTCGTAGTGCGACGGCGTCACGTTGGGGGAGGCTCGGCCCTGGGTCAGCGACCGGAGGGTGGTGACGTAGCCGAACATCTCGGACAGCGGAACGTGCGCGTTGACGACGGTGACGCCGCCCATCTGTTGTTCCATGCCCTCGATGCGTCCTCGCCGACCGTTGAGGTCGCCGACCACGTCGCCCACGAACTGCTCGGGGGTCGTGACTTCCACATGCATGATGGGCTCCTTGAGAACCGGGTTGGCCTTCTTCATGGCCTCGCGGAACGCGATGGTGCCCGCCTGCTTGAAGGCGTTTTCGTTCGAGTCCACCTCGTGGTAGCTGCCGTCCACCAATCGGACCTTGACGTCCACCACGGGATAGCCGGCCAGGACGCCGGAGAGAAGACCCTCGCGGCAACCCTTTTCGATGGCCGGGATGTATTCCTTGGGTACGGATCCGCCCACGACCTTGTTCTCGAAAATGAAGCCCGAACCGGGCGGGAGCGGCTCCATCTCGATCCAGCAGTGGCCGTACTGGCCCGAGCCGCCGGTTTGTCGGATGAACCGTCCTTCGGCCTTGCTCTGAATGCGCACCGTTTCGCGGTAGGCCACCTGAGGTTTGCCTTGGTTGGCCTGGACCTGGAATTCGCGGTTCAGCCGGTCGACGATGATCTCCAAGTGGAGTTCGCCCATGCCGCTGATGATCGTCTGGCCCGACTCGGGATCGGTGAACACGCGGAACGTGGGGTCTTCCTGGGCCAACCGTTGCAGGCTGGTGCCCAGCTTCTCCTGGTCCGCACGGCTCTTGGGTTCGACGGCGATTTGGATGACGGGCTCGGGGAACTTGATGCTCTCGAGCACGACTTCTCGCGCGTCGGTGCAGATCGTCTGACCCGTGTTGACGTCGCTGAGGCCGATCACGCCCACGATTTCGCCGGCGTACACCTCGTCGATGTCGTTGCGGCTGTTGGCGTGCATTTCGAGAATGCGGCCCACGCGCTCGCTGCGGGTGCGGAATTCGTTCGTTTGCGGATCGCGGTAGGCGACGGTGACGGCGCTGCCCTTCTTGAGGACTCCGCTGTAGACGCGGATGTACGTCAGACGGCCCACGTACTTGTCGCTCATGATTTTGAACGCCAAGGCCGTGAACGGCGCGTTGTCGCTGGCGGGCATTTCGAGTTCGGCCTCGGTGGATGGGTCCACGCCCTTCACCGCGCCGACATCGACCGGGGAAGGCAGGTAGTCCACGATGGCGTCGACCATGGCTTGCACGCCCTTGTTCTTGAAGGACGAGCCGCTGATCATGGGCACGATCTTGTTGGCCAGGGTGCCGGCGCGCAGGGCCGCTCGGATCTCCTGCTCGGTGATCTCCTCGCCTTCAAGGAAGCGCTCCATGATCGAATCGTCGAAGTCGGCGATTGCCTCGATCATCTTCTCGCGCCACTCGGCGGCCATCTCCACGATGTCGGCGGGGATGGGACCGGTGACGGGGTTGCGGCCCTTGTCGTCGGCAGGATCGTAGGTTGTGGCCTTCATCGTGATGAGGTCCACGTAACCGAGGTATCCGCTCTCGGCGCCGATGGGGATTTGGATCGGCGCCGCGTTGGTGCCCAGCCTCTCCTTGACGCGCCCAAAGACGGCGAAGAAGTCGGCGCCCAATCGGTCCATCTTGTTGACGTAGATGATCCGGGGAACCTTGTACTTGTTCATCTGCCGCCAGACGGTTTCCGTCTGGGGTTGAACGCCGCCGACCGCGCAGAGCACGCAGACCGCGCCATCGAGGACGCGCAGGGAACGCTCGACTTCGACGGTGAAGTCCACGTGGCCGGGCGTGTCGATGATGTTGATTTTGTGCTCGGGCTTGTCGCCGTTGGTGCCGCGCCAGAAGCACGACGTGGCCGCGGACGTGATCGTGATCCCGCGCTCTTGCTCTTGCACCATCCAGTCCATGGTGGCGGCGCCGTCGTGGACTTCGCCGATCTTGTGCGTCTTGCCCGTATAGAACAGGATGCGTTCGGTCGTCGTGGTTTTGCCCGCGTCGATGTGCGCGGCAATGCCGATGTTGCGGACCAACTCAAGTGGGTGAGATCTTGCCATGCCGGTTCTTTAGAATCGGTAGTGGGCGAAGGCTTTGTTAGCCTCGGCCATACGGTGCGTGTCTTCGCGCTTCTTGACCGTTGTGCCGGAGCCATTGAACGCGTCGACGAACTCGGCGCTGAGCTTGTCCACCATGGACTTGCCGGAACGCTTGCGCGCGGCTTCGACCATCCAGCGGAGGGCGAGCGTGCGTCGGCGTTCGGGCCGCACTTCCATGGGGACCTGATAGGTCTGACCGCCCACGCGGCGCGGACGCACTTCCACCTGCGGCATCGCGTTGTGGAGCGCGCGATCGAACACGTTGATGGGCTCTTCGCCCACCTTTTCGGCGGCTCGATTCAGGGCGGTGTAGAAAATCTTCTCGGCGGTGGACTTCTTGCCGTCGAGCATCATGCGGTTGATGAACCGCTGGATCATCTCCGAACCATAGACCGGATCGGGCAGGATGATGCGTTTGGGGGCTGCGCCTTTGCGTGGCATTACTTCTTCTTTCCTCCAGCGGCGGCTTGGCCGGGTTTCGGTCGTTTGGTGCCGTACTTGCTGCGGCCCTGCATGCGCTTGGACGTGCCAGCGGTTTGCTGGGTGCCGCGCACGATGTGGTAGCGCACGCCGGGAAGGTCCTTCACACGACCGCCGCGCACGAGCACCACCGAGTGCTCCTGCAGGTTGTGGCCTTCGCCGGGAATGTAGGCGGTCACCTCCACGCCGTTGGTCAGACGCACACGAGCCACCTTCCGAAGCGCCGAGTTGGGCTTCTTGGGCGTCTGGGTGCGGACGACGGTGCAGACGCCCCGCTTTTGCGGGTTGCCTTTGAGCGCAGGCGACTTGGACTTCAGTTTCGCGGTCGCGCGCCCCTTCCGGACGAGTTGGTTGACTGTCGGCATACGAGTCGTGTTCTCTTCGATTTCGTTCGGTCTCGGACGGGGACGCTCAACAAAAAACGCCCTCGCATTGCACGATGGGGCGTCGCAGGGCGGGATCGAAAGTCCCAGTTTTCGCGATGTGAGCGTGTTACCTTGCGGTTGCGCCTCCTCGTGCCGAGATTCGGTTGAACTCAAACGGGACACCCGTTCAAGCCTGAGAGAGTATGAACGTTGGCGACGGGCCATGTCAAGGCCCTTGCTTCACGCCTCGGCAGGGCCGAAGTGGAACCAGAACGTCGCTCCACCTTCCGGGTTGGCCTCGGCCCGGCAGTCGCCGCCGTGACGATGCACGATTCGGGCCACCGTCGCCAACCCAATCCCGGTACCGGGGAACTCGTTCGAGGCGTGCAGACGGACGAAAGGGTCGAAGATCTGTCCCGCACGTTCGGGATCGAACCCGACGCCGTTGTCACGGACGTAGAACCAGCGGATCCCTTCCACCGTCTCGGAACCCACCTCGATGGTCGCCTCCTCGACGGGCTTGGTGTACTTCCAGGCATTGTCGAGCAGGTTGTGCAACACGTCCCTCGCCAGCGACTCGTCGGCCTTCGCGACCAGACCGGGTTGAACGGTGAAGGACACCGTTCGGCCCGGGTTCGCCGCAGCAAGGTCCGCGCCCACTGCCTCGGCGGTTTGGCTCAGATCGATCGCGACTTTGTTCAGTGAGGTGACCGAGACCACGGACAGCCTCAGCAGATCGTCGACCAGAGCGCGGAGTCGCGCCGTGGCGGCTTCGATGCGTTCGACCAGTAGCACTCCCTCGCCGCCCAAAGAATCACCGTGGTCCTCGCGCAACATCTGGGAGAAGCCCACGATCGTCCGCAGCGGAGACTTGAGGTCGTGCGCGGCCACGTAGTTGAACGCGGTCAGCCGTTCGTTCGCCTCTTCGAGGTGCAGGGTTCGCTCCCGAACCTGCTCCTCGAGAATCCGATTCGACCGCTCCAGCTCGTTTGCGCGGTCGTGCTCAAGGGCGTTCAGCGCCTCCAGCGACTTCTGGAGTGAGCCCAGGGATCGGTAGACCAAGGCGTACAGCAGGCCGCACGTGATGAGGATGTAGAGCAGCCCCTTGACGGTCTGGGCGATGCGTTGCTGAGACGGGTCGGGCAGCACGGACAGGATGGCCCAGTCCGACAGCAGTATCCAAGCCACGCCGAAGGCGCAGTAAATCACGGCCACCCTCAAAGCTTGCCATCCGATTCTCGTCATCAACGACCCCCAGCGACCCGTAACGTAGGAAGTATAGTCGCGTTCATCTGGGTGTATCGCCCCAAAAACGCACAGGATGAGACAAGTTCATTACGATGTGATCGTGGTCGGTGCCGGCCATGCCGGAATCGAGGCGGCTTTGGCCTCGGCGAGGCTTGGTGCGCGGACCCTGTGTCTCACGCTTCGAGCCGACCGCATCGGCCACCTTCCGTGCAACTGCTCCATCGGCGGGCCGGCCAAGGGGCATATGGTGCGCGAGATCGACGCCCTTGGCGGCCAGATGGGCATTGCTGCGGACCGCGCGTTGACCCACATTCGACGAGTGGGCACCGGCAAGGGCCCGGCCGTGCAGACCCTGCGCGCCCACGTGTGCAAGAACCTCTATCCGGCGATCATGCGGGAGACCCTCCAAAGCCAACCCGGTCTCGATGTCGTCGAGGGCATGGCCGAGCGTCTGCTTGGTGGCGACCTGGTGGAGGGCCTGGAAGCCGTCGTGAGCGGGGAAGTCGTCCGCTTCGCCTCGCGCAGCGTCGTGCTGACCACCGGGACCTTTCTCAATGGGCTGTGCCACGAAGGACGCAAGCAAACGGTGGCTGCTCGTCGGGGCGACCCAACGGTTTCCACGCTTTCGGATGGGTTGCGCGACCTGGGTGTTCGGCTGCGGCGTTTCAAGACGGGCACGACGCCGCGCGTGGCGAAGGGCTCCATCCGGTTCGACCGTGTGGCTCCCCTTGAGAGCGAGCCGACCGGAGCGTTCAGCTTCCTCAACGACGCACCTTTCCCCGTTCGCGAACCCTTGCCTTGTTGGCAGACGCGTACCAACGACGACGTCCACGAGCTGATTCGCGGCAACCTCCACGAGAGCGCCATGTATTCCGGGCAGATCGAAGGCATCGGGCCGCGCTATTGCCCAAGCATCGAAGACAAGATCGTGCGGTTCGCCGACAAAGACTCGCACCCCGTCTTTCTGGAGCAGGAGACTTGGGAGGGCGATTCGATGTACGTCCAAGGGGTCAGCACGTCGCTCCCCGCGCACGTTCAACTCGACCTCCTCCGGCGAATCCCCGGCCTTGAAGAAGCGGACATGCTGGTTCCCGGATACGCGGTCGAATACGACATGGCGGACCCTTCGCAGTTGGACGCGACGCTGATGTCCAAGCTGCTACCGGGCCTGTTCTTGGCGGGGCAGTTGAATGGAACCAGCGGGTACGAAGAAGCCGCGGGTCAGGGGCTTCTGGCGGGCATCAACGCGGCCCGCCGGGCGATGGACCTTGAGTCAGTCGTGCTGGGCCGCGATCAATCGTTCATCGGCGTGATGGTGGACGACCTCGTCACCAAGGGCGTCGAGGACCCTTATCGGATGCTCACGGCCCGCGCCGAGCACCGACTGCACCTGCGCCACGACAACGCCGACGCGCGGCTGACGCCCCTTTCGCGCTCGATCGGGCTGTGCTCGGACCCGCGATGGCGGCGGTTCGAAGAGCGGTGGGAGGCCGTAGCCCAAGCGAGAAGCGATGTGGATCAGCCCGCCTTCGACACCAAGCACAACGACACGCTGGTTGGACTGGGGCTGGCCGCGGTGAAGAACAAGACCTCGGGCTTCGAGTTGCTGCGACGTCCGGGCTGCGATGCCGACCTGCTGGATCGGCTCTATGCCGCATGCGGGTTGCCCTCGCCCGTGCCTCCAGGGGGCGATATCCGAGAGCAACTGGAAATCGCAGCGATGTACGAGGGCTATCTGAAGCAGCAGGATCGCCTCTTGGAGCAGCATCGGCGGCTCGAATCGCTCACGATTCCCGACGGGTTCGACTATGCCGCGATGAAGGGCCTCAGCTATGAGACCAAGGACAAATTGGGCCGCGTTCGCCCTCGCACCGTCGGTCAGGCCAGCCGTGTGCCCGGCGTTCGCCCGAGCGACATCGCGTTGCTCATCGGTCACCTTCGGTAGGCTCGGCCAGGTGTTCCGCCGGTACGGGGACGAGCGGGGGCTTGGCTTGGTCGGGCCCGAACCCGCGCAGCGCCCACAACGCCGCGCCGCAGATGCGTCCCTGGCACGGGCCCATCCCGCAACGCGTCTGCAGCTTCGCCTCGCGCCAGTTGTCGAATTCGGACAGCGAACCCCAAGGGACGTCCTCGCAGCGACAGACGGTGGTTCGATCCGACGGGAGTTGTCCTAGGGCAGGGCCGAGGGCGAACGCCCGGTTCATCGTGTCGGCCAATCGGCGCTCGCGGCTTCTCCGCCGCTGAAGCGCTGCCAGAGGTTCGCCGAGGATCGCTGCGGCCGCCACTTCGCCTTCGACTTCGGCGCATTCGTGGCCACCGATCCCGACAGCCTCGCCGACCGCGAACACTTCGGGCACCGACGTGGCCTGGCGATCGTCCACGACGACCCTGGGCGGAGCGCCGATGGTTGTGCATCCCAAGAGCGTGGCCAATTCGGTGTTGGGCACCAAACCGTAGCCGACGCCCGCATAGTCCGCCTGGACCGTCTCGGAACGATGGCCCCGTCGAATGCTCGCCTTGAGCCCGGTGGCGACCATCTCCACCGAAGCGACGTGCGCGCCAAAGCGCAGGACTCCGGGCGGCAGATCCCTGGCCATCGCCAGCCCTTGGCTTGCCTTCGCCGGGTGGAGCGCGATGGCTGCGAGCCAAGGCATCACCCGGCTCAACGGTGCCTGCTCGCAAACCCGGACGACCTCCGCGCCCTCGGCTGCGAGCCAAGCTGCGACGGCCAGCAAGAGCGGCCCCGTGCCGGCCAAGAGGATGCGCTTGCCCGCGACCGGCAGGCCGCCTTTCGCCATCGCCTGCAAGCCGCCCGCACCCATCACGCCTGGCAAGGTCCAGCCGGGGAAGGGAAGGAACAACTCCCGAGCGCCCGTGGCTAGGATCAGGTGTCGCCAACGGACGTCCTCGGACGTGCCTCCGCACAGGGTCCGGAGCCAACCCGGGCCCGCGTCGAACACGGTGGTCGAAGGGCGAAACTCGGCGTTGGCGGGCAGCGTGGCGAGTGGATTGGCCTTGCCGCCCTTGGCGCGCCAGATCTGTCCGCCCGGCTGGTCGGCCTCGTCGAGCAGCAGTGTGTTCATGCCGCCTCGAGCACATTCGCGCGCAGCGGCAAGGCCTCCCGGCCCTGCCCCGACCACGGCCACGTCCCACGTCATCGCGTCTCGACCTCCATGCCTTCGGCGCAGCGGACGAGGCAGGTGCGCAACGTCCAGACCCCGTCCACGCGAGCCGCGCATTCGAAGCAAACGCCCATCCCGCACACGGGGGCTCTCGGCTCGCCGTCCACCGAGAGCCGTGTGGCTCCCGCCTGCATCAGCGCTGCGGCCACCGTCGTTCCTTCGGCGATCTCGACCGGTTGTCCATTGATGAAGAGGGTCAAGCCGCGAACCTCCCCGGAAGGTAGGGCTCTGGGGAGATCACCGGTTCGACCCCGCACACGTGGTGGGCGACCAGTTCGGCCGTGGCCAAGGAAGTCGTGATGCCCAAGCCCTCGTGACCCGCCGCGACGATGTGGCTCGGCTGGTCGGGTATCGGGCCGATGACGGGCAAGTGGTCGTTGGTTGCGGCTCGGAAGCCCACCCAAGACCGGACGACGTGAAGGGTCGCCAACTCGGGGACGAACGACACGGCCCTCGCGATCATCTTGGCGAGCATCGTGCGCCGGATCGCCGGGTCCCAGCCTGCGAACTCGCGCGAGGAGCCGATGAGCACTTGCCCGGTGGCGCGGGGCTGGACGTTGAACGCGACCGACGCCTCGTCCGACCCGTGGGCGCTGGCCAGATAGCCCAACTCGACGACTTGATGCCTGAGGAAACCCGGTCGCCTCTCGGTGATCGCCAGATGCCCCTTGCGCGGTTGGATGGGCAGGGGGGCAAAGTCGGTCGCGCGCGCCCCGGCGCAGTTGACCACCCATCGCGTCCTGAGCAGGCCTTGGGACGTCTCGCACCCGTCGCCGTTGATGGCTGTCGCAGTCGCTTGGACCAGGGTGGCTCTCGAATCGGCCAGCAGTTTCGCAGCGATGGTAGGCGGGTAAACGACGCAGTCGCCCGGCACGTGCAGGGCACCCGCCACGGGGCGCAGGACGGGTTCGCCTTCGTGGACGCGGGCGGGCCCCCAGGTTTGCGCGGCGACCCCGGCGTTTGCGTACAAGGTGCGCTTGGACTCGACGGCTTCCATGCCGGCTTCGTCCTCGGCCACCCAGAGCGTGCCCGGCGAGATGGTCTCGGCGGAGCGCGGCAGAGTGGGCAGCAGATCGAGCCAGAGCCGCAGCGACGCGATGGTCAGTTCGAGTTGCGCGGCGGAGTCGTCCATGACCACGAGATGCCCCATGCCCGCGGCCGTCGCTCCCGATCCGGGAGGGCTGGGATCGACGACGCAGACGCTCAGCCCTTCGCGGGCCAACCTCGCCGCACAGGCGCATCCGACGATGCCCGCGCCGACGACCACGACGTCGAATTGGGTCACCATCCGACGGTACCCGACGGCGACTTGAACCCGAGCAACCCGCCTGTGGCGACTTTTTCGACTTTTTTTGGCGAACCCCCTTGACAGCCGGGGCTGGTTCTGGTAACGTTTCCCCACGAGCGGAATCGCTGACATCGCCACAAAGGCGAGCGGACGATTCCGACGGAAGCCGTTCGGAGCCAAGAACGGACTTGATTTGGAGTAGGCAATGAATAAGTCGCTGGTATTCGCCCTCGTGGCATCGTCGTTTTTCGTGGCATCCGCCGCGCACTCTCAGTGGTTCTCCGACAACTTCGACGGAGGCACTTCCGCAGGCAACTGGACCGCGTTCTCCCACAACGCCGACGTTGACGTCAACTACGCGTACGACTACTCGACCTACCCCGGCGGCACCAACCAGTTTCTGATCCCGTCGGCACCGAATTCCACCGGCGGCACAACCGTCGGCATGCGCGTTTCGGTCAACAACTCGCTCGCCGCTCGAACCGCGGTCAACCTCTTCCCGACCGGCTTCAACTTCTCGGGCAACTACAAGTTGCAGTTCGACATGTGGATGAACTACAACGGCCCCGCTGGTGGCGGTACGGGTTCCACCGAGCACGCGATGTTCGGCATCAACTTGGGCGAAGCCCTGACGTGGAACACGTCGGCTCCGGCGAACTCCGTGTGGTTCTCGGTTTCCGGCGAGGGCGGATCTTCCGCGACCTCGACCTCCCTCCGCGACTACAACTCGTTCCTCGGCAACACGCTTCAGTTTGGCGATGCTGGCGGTTTCGCCGCGACGGGCACCAACCGGGAGGACCACTCCAACGCTTACTACCAGGCGCTCTTCCCCAGCCCTGCCCACCAGACGGCGGGTGCACCTGGCAAGAACTGGGTCACCGTGGAGATCGAGCAAGTCGGCAGCACCACCACGTGGAGCATGAACGACACGATCATCGCCACGCGAGCCGGTACGCCGTTCACTTCGGGCAACGTCATGATCGGCTACATGGACCAGTTCGCCGGCATCGCCAACCCGGCTGCGGACAACTTCATGGTCATCGACAACGTTCAGGTCGTCCCTGAGCCCGGCTCGATGATCGCCTTGGCCGCCGGTCTGGGTGCCTTGGCCGCGCGCCGACGCCGACGCAGCGCCTAACTCGACGATTTCCCAGCCCCCTGCGGGGGGCTGGCTCCGGACACAACCCAACCAACAAAACAAACAAACAAACAAACAATCCGAAGCTAGAGAAGTTTCAAAGACAGCGACAACACACTCCATGATATTGCGCGCTCCCGAGATCCGGGAGGGCGCAATTTTTTTGATCCGACATGACGAACCTCGCTCAACTCGCCGCAGAAATGGACCACACCGATCGGCTCCGACCCTTTCGAGAGCGGTTTGTATTGCCCGAGGGGATCGTCTACCTTGACGGCAACTCGTTGGGCGCCATGCCCGTGGCGGTCGCTCGGTCCATGGACACGTTTCTCCAACACGAGTGGGGCGAGCGGTTGATCCGTGGTTGGAACGATGGCTGGTGGGAGATGCCCACGCGGCTCGGTGACCAAATCGGTTGGCTCATTGGCGCGAACCCGGGCGAGACGCTGGTGTGCGACAACACGACCACCAACCTCTACAAGCTCGCTTGGGCGGTATGTACGGCCACCGTGCAAGGGGGCCCGATCGTCACCGACGACCAGAACTTTCCATCGGACCTTTACATCTTGCGCGAGGTCGCCGAGCGCACCGGACGGGAGTTGGTGATCGTCCCCACCGATGGCCTTCAGACGCGGATGAGCGATGTCGAGCCGGCGATCGGCGGCGCGTCGTTGCTTGCCCTGAGCTTGGTGGCGTTCAAGAGCGGCGCACTTCTCGATGGATCCTCTTGGACACGATTCGCCCACGAGCACGGTGTCCCGATCCTGTGGGATTTGAGCCACGCCGTCGGGGTGGTTCCCATCGCGATGGCCGATTGGCGGGCCGACTTTGCCGTGGGTTGCTGCTACAAGCACCTGCACGGCGGCCCTGGCGCCCCAGCCTTTCTCAGCGTGCGAAGCGATTGGATCGGCCGCCTCAGGAATCCGATCCCCGGCTGGTTTGGCCACGCCGATCCCTTTGCCATGGCGCATGCCTACACCCCCGAACCCGGGATTCGCCGCTTCCTCACGGGGTCTTCGCCGATCGCTTCACTCAAGGCGCTTGCCGCGGGGGTGGATCTGGTCGAGGAGGCGGGAGTCTCGGCGATTCGAGCGAAGTCGGAGCGGATGACGGCCTTTGCCGTCGACGCCTGGGCGACCGAACTGCGGCCACTCGGATTCGAGCTTTCCAGCCCTGCGGGCGCCCAAGACCGCGGATCGCACGTGACGTTGGGGCACCCGTCGGCTCTCGCGATCAGCCGTCGGATGACGCAACGGGGCGTGATCCCCGACTTCCGCCCGCCGAACGGCCTCAGGCTTGGTTTCGCGCCGTTGTACAACTCGTTTGCGGACATCGTGCGTGGTGTCGAGGCGATCAAAGAAGCGTTGTCCACGCATGGCGATGCCGATGAGCCGCTCGGCCATGTGACGTGACGGCAAGGGGCGACGTAGACCTTCCGTGCCACCCACCACGCTCTGCTGGCTCCGCCGTGATCTCAGGCTTACCGACCACACTGCCCTTGCCGAAGCCTGTTCCCGAGGTGGGCGTGTGGCGGTGCTGTTCGTGTTCGACCGCAACATCCTGGGAGCCTTGAAGGATCGCGACGATCGGCGCGTGACGTTCATCCATCGCTCGCTGGTCGAACTCGACCAACGGCTCCGCGAACTCGGTTCGCGATTGGTCGTTCGCGTGGGAGATCCGGTGGAGGTGGTTCCCGCCGTGGCGCTTGAGGCGCGTGCCGAAGCGGTCGTCGCGGCGAAGGACTTCGAAGGTTACGCGAAGCGCCGCGATGCCGCCGTTGCCCGCGAACTGGAACTGGTCGGGAAGTCGCTCCTCACGGTCAAGGACCATGTGGTCTTCGAGGGCTCCGAGATTTCAACGGGCGAGGGCGAGCCGTTTCGAGTCTTTACGCCTTACTCCAAGGCTTGGCGGAGGCGATTCGGGCCTGGCGACGTTGCCGTTCAAGAGTGGCGGCCCGGTGCGCTCGTTCCCGCGGCCGACCTTCCTGGCGACAACCCGTGGTCGCTGCGCGATCTGGGGTTCCGGGAGTCTGAGTTGTGGACCGCGGCGGGCGAGGAAGCGGGCCGGCTGGCGCTGCGCGGCTTCGCCACAAGCCGAATGGCGGCCTACGCAACCAACCGCGACTTTCCGGACCTGAACGCCACCTCGGGCCTCTCGGTGCACCTGCGGTTTGGGACGGTATCGGTGCGTGAAGCCGTACGGACGGCGCTGAAGGTCGGTGGCCCGTCGGCGGAGAAGTGGCTCGACGAACTCATCTGGCGCGAGTTCTACTCGATGATCCTCGATCGCTTTCCGCACGTCGAGCACACGACGTTTCGGCAGGAGTACCAAGCGGTGGACTGGCCCGGAACCCCCGAACACTTCGAGGCGTGGTGCGAAGGACGGACGGGCTACCCGATCGTGGACGCGGCCATGCGATGTCTGGTGCAGACGGGCTGGATGCACAATCGCCTGCGGATGGTTGCCGCTTCGTTCTTGGTCAAGGATCTGTTGCTGGACTATCGCTGGGGCGAGGCGTTCTTCGCCCGGCACTTGCTCGACTTCGACTTAGCTTCGAACAACGGTGGCTGGCAGTGGGCGGCTTCGACTGGTGTGGACGCCCTACCCACGTTCCGGATCTTCAATCCGGTGCTCCAATCGCGCAAGTTCGACCCCGATGGGGCGTTCATCCGGAAGTGGTGCCCCGAGGTCGCCCATCTGGACTCCAACGCGATTCACGCGCCATGGGAACACGGTGGCCCCCTTCCCATCGTGGACCACGCGACCCAAAGGCAGCACGCGTTGAACCTGCTGCAAGTCGGCACAGGTAGCATGAATGCGTGACCGAGACCCCGAACCCGGATGCGTGGCGCGAGCGCGAGTGGGTTCTCTGCGCCGCCAAGGAAGCGGGCCCCAAGCCGTTTGCCGAAGCCGTCCGCCGAGAACTCTCCCTGGAGGACCTCGACGACGAAGTCGCCACGGGCTGGTTGCTGTTCGGCATCTTGGTGATCACGTTGGTGGGTCCGGCGCTGGCGTATGCGTACAACCTGCGGCCCGCGCTGAGGCTGCGGAAGCGGGCGCGCGAGATAGGCGCGGTCTACAACGACACGGATCCCGAATGCACCACGCTTGCGATGACGTCCGAGATGCGGCGGCACCTGCTCACCCGTGCGCAGGACGACAAGCAGGAGGTGCTGCGCCTGATGCGGCTCCTTCGCCGTGCGGGGGCGTTTCTCGTCGAGGCACGCCAAGCGACCGACGCTCCGGAAGCGCTGCGCCAGCTCGCGGCTGACGAGCCCGACGCCGTCATCGCGGCAAGCTATGAGCGGAGGCTTCGGGGGTTGGGCAGCACGTTCGATGCGACTGCGCTGCACACCGTGTTCGAGCAGATGTTCGCGAACCGGACCGACCTGCTATCGGCGACCGGCGGGGAACTGACGCGTCTGGCGGACGCCTTGGAAGCGGCGATGCCCGCCGATTAGAACGGCTCTTGGGTGCGCGGCAAGCGGACCATGCCGACGGACTCGGCGCTGCGGAAGTCCCAGTTATCGCAGTCCTTGCGCTGGCAGCGAATCAGTTGGCGCACTTCGCCGTCGGCGCCGCTGGCTTCCACGATGTGGGCGAAGCGGCATTCCAGACACAGGTCTGGTTCCAGAAGGCGGACGATTCGCAGGTCGCTCGAGTTCATTGCTTTGCACCCCTCGGGGTAGCTTTATCGTTGGCCCGGGCGACTGGGCGCATCGTCGGCAAGAATGCGGGATTCCACGAACACACCCAATGAGCCGGGCCGAGTGCGGCTCGGACGGCTTCGAAAGCGCGCGACCGCAGAGATGCTGGCGGCCATCGCCGAGGGGCGCTTGCCGAAGGACCCCGGCTTGCGCGAGCGATTCGGCACGCTGCCAAGGGCACCGATTCGGCTGATCGCGCCGAAGCTCGCCAAGGACGTGAACCAAGGTGGTCTCTTGCGCCTTGCCGAGGCCTTTCGCTTGGAGGGCGTTGACTTCGAACTGACCGACACCAACGAGTGCGACCTTCGCGGAGCGGTGGGAGGCAAGTCGTGGCAACCCCACCGCTGGATCGCGCCCGTCGAGGCCATCGCCGAGGCGCGCGAGCGAGGCTTCCGCATCGTCGCGTTGAGCTTAGAGGACGGCTCCGTGGCGTTGGAGCGGATGGATTGGTCGTTCCCTACCGCACTCGTGGTGGGCTGCGAGGATATCGGAGTACCGATGGAACTTCGGGGCCTTTGCGACGAGTCGGTGGCGATTCCCATGTATGGGATGGTGGACTCGTTGAACGTATCGGTGAGCGCCGGGATCGTGGTGCATCACATGGTTTCGGCGTACCGCAAGAGCCATCCCGAGTTCCTGCCCGCGCGTGAAGCCTCTCTGCGGCTGCTCGAATGAACCTGAAGTGAACCACAGGGCTATAATGTGCGGGTTGATTCCTGCCATCAAGTCCGTAGCCTTGCCAACCTCCGTGCGCCTCTGCGGCGGAGCCGTGGCGGCGTTGGTCGCCCTATCGGCGACCGGGCTTGCCCAGACGGCTGCGGACCGCGCCGCCCAGGGACCTTCGTTGGCCCACTACACGGGGCTCTTGCGCGTTCCTTCGGCTTACGTTGCCCCCGATGGCGAGTTCCGATTCTCGGCTTCGAGGCACTGGGTGAACCACTTTGGCCCGAGGGGCGAGGTGCCGCTTCGCTCGCTTTCGGGGCACATGGGGTTTCTGCCCAACATCGAACTCGGCATGGGGTTCTCCTTCCTCGATGACTCCAAGGGCGTCACGTTCGACGATCGGGCCATCTCAGCGAAGCTGAGTCTCCCCGGGGCCAACGGGATTCGCTTCGCCGCCGGAAGCACCGACCTGAACGGCACGCGCAAGTTCGCCAGCGACTATGCCGTGGTCAGCGCACCGCTCGGCCGAGCGAACGCAACGGTGGGCTTCGGAAACGGCGAGTTCGAAGGCGCTTTCGGTGGCATCGCTTACCCCTTGGGCAGCAACTTGGCGGCGATCGCCGAGTGGGACACCAAGACGCTCAACGCGGGCGTCAAGTGGACCAGCGGCCGAACGACCGCGACGTTTGCCGCCAACGGCGAGGGCCGAGCGGGTTTCGGGTTGACCTACTCGCTGCCGCTGAACCAAGCGCCCGAGGAGGTCGCTCCCGACGTCGTGACCAGGCGATTGAGCCGGAGCCCAATCAGCACGCGCGTGCCGATCGCGCTCCAGTTCTTGCAGACCACGTTCACCGATCAGGGCTTTCAGGACGTCCGCTTCGGGCGCGATGGCGAGACCTTCGTCGTCTCGTTCACGAACGGTGTGTGGCGCGACGAACTCCGAGCCCTTCGTTTCGCCCTGATTCAGGCGTGCGAGTTGGCCCCCGGCGAATTCAAGCGGGTGCGCATCGCCACCATGAGGGAGGGCATCGGCGTGTTGTCGGTCGAGACCGGCGCGGACGAGTACATTCAGTTCGCCAATGGCGTGCTGACGCCCGACGCCTATGCTCAGCACATCCAGGTTCGCGGAGGTTCTGCGTCGCTCGGTACTCCCATCGCTTTGGACGACGACAAGCGGAACTCGTCGGTGAAGACCGTGGATGTGCAAGTGTCGCCCCGGTTCAACTATCAACTCGGCGGCGAGAACATCCCGAACAAGGTCTCCCTGGTCACCGAGGGCTATGCTTCGATGGGAGGGGGATTGGGGCTCTACGCCCAAGGTCGCGCCGTGGTCAGCAACTCGCTGGACGACGAACGCGGATTCAAGCTGGACCAGGCGAGCGCCGAGATGGCGTGGTCGAGCCGATCGGGGTCGTTTGTGCGACTCTCGGCCGGGTGGTTCGGCGACGAGGTCGGCGGCGTGGTGGGAGAGGCCGTCCAATGGGTGGATGGCGGACGGTTCGAGGTGTTCGGTGGGGCAGGATCGCTTTCGGGCCGCGGCGTCAACGAGGACTTCCTCCGTGTTGGTGCCGGCGTGCGGGTCCCCAGCCTCGATCTTCGACTTCGCGCCTCGCATCAACGCTACCTTGGTGGCGACTCTGGCGAGCAACTCGAAGCCACACGTTCGTTCGGGCGCGGCGACCTGACGGTGTACGTCGGGCAGACCAAGAACAACGCCGACGACAAGACGACCTATGGCGGTTTCAACGTCACGTTTGGCTTGGGCGAGTCGTTCGCCAAGCCAGGCACTCTGAGAATCCGGCCCGCGGACGAGTTCGATTTCGGCTATCTGGCCACCGAAAACGCCGTGCCATTGGGCGACAAGCGTCGCGTGCTCAGGTCGGGGCGGTCCATCCAACGCGACCTGCTTAGTCGCGAGACCCTGGTGCCAGCTTTCGTGATGGCCCACCTTGATCGTCTGCGCAGCCCGAGACGCAACCTCGGTTTCCCGCCCGAAGAAGTCGAGCCCTTGCGGGTGATTCCGGACGATGGCCGGCCCAATTCCTGAGCCCTGGGCGGCGACTCAACCGTTCTTTGAAGCCAAGGGCTGGCGGCCGTTTCCCTTCCAAACCGAGGTCTGGGGCGCCTATCTGTCGGGCAAGAGCGGACTCCTGCACTCGGCCACCGGCACCGGAAAGACGCTGGCCGTGTGGCTGGGGCCGGTCATCGAGTCGCTCGGCGAGGCGCGCCAGCCCGGCATCAAAGTTTTGTGGCTGACCCCGTTGCGTGCGCTCGCGGGCGATACGTGGGGCTCGCTGCTGGAGCCCCTTGCGGCGATGGGGTCGGACTGGCGCGTCGAGGTGCGAACCGGAGACACGGCGTCCTCGGCCAAGGCCAAGCAGGACAAGAATCCGCCCGAAGCGCTGATCACCACGCCCGAAAGCCTGTCCATCTTGCTCAGCCGCGCCTCGGCTCAGGAGACGCTTTCGGGACTCCGGATGGTCGTTGTGGACGAGTGGCACGAACTGCTCTCGACCAAACGCGGCGTCCAGACCGAGCTTTGCCTCGCCCGGTTGGACCGATGGAACCCGAACCTTCGCATCTGGGGGGTCTCGGCGACCCTCGGCAACGTGGAAACGGCGATGCAGGCGCTGACGGGGGCGAGACCCTCGGTGCTCATCGAAGGCGAACGTGCCAAGGAGGTCGTCATCGACACGCTCGTTCCCGACCGCATCGACCGGTTCCCTTGGGCGGGGCACCTTGGCTCGCGGATGATCCCTCGCGTGCTGGACGAACTCGAAGGAGCACGCTCGGCGCTGGTGTTCACCAATGTTCGTTCTTCGGCCGAGATCTGGCATCAGTCCATCTTGCGGTTGCGCCCGGACTGGGCCGAGGTCGTCGGCCTGCACCACGGGTCGGTGGATCGCGAGCAACGTTTCCAGACCGAGGACGGTCTGCGCGAAGGCAAGTTGCGCACGGTCGTCTGCACGTCGAGCCTTGACTTGGGCGTTGACTTCAGCCCGGTTGAACGCGTGATGCAAGTCGGTTCGCCGAAGGGTGCGGCTCGCTTGCTGCAGCGTGCGGGACGCAGCGGCCACCAGCCGGGTGCGGTCAGCCGGGCAACGTGCGTGCCGACCCATGCCCTTGAACTCCTCGAATTCGCCGCTGCGCGAAGGGCGATCTCGTTGGGCCGATTGGAGGCGCGTCCGCCGCTTCGCGCTCCGCTCGACGTGTTGGCGCAGCACTTGGTGACCTTGGCGCTTGGAGGAGGCTTTCGGCCGGAGGAAGCGTACGAGGAGGTGCGGCAGGCGTACAGCTATCGCGACCTCACCCGTCAGGAGTTCGAGTGGGTGCTCGACTACATCACGACCGGTGGCCACGCGCTGCGGGCGTACGACGAGTACAAGAAGGTGGTGGTGGAGGACGGCGTCTGCCACGTGCGCGAGGCCCGAACCGCGCAGCGTCACCGGATGGCCATCGGCACGATCGTCAGCGAATCGGCGATCCAGGTGCAGTTCCTCAACGGGACCAAACTGGGGACGGTCGAGGAGGGGTTCATCTCGTCATTGCGGCCGAAGCAGTCGTTCGCGTTCGCCGGGCACATCCTGGAATTGGTGCGTGTTGAGGGCATGGTGGCGTACGTTCGCCGGTCGAAGGCCGCGAAGGCCGCGATCCCGAAGTGGGCGGGCGGTCGGGTGCCGCTCAGCAACGAACTCGCGCAGACGTTGCGCGAAGTCATCGAGATGGCCCGCGATGGCGAATCCGCAGGCCCCGAAGTGGCGGAGTTGGCGCCCTTGCTCGCTCTACAAGCCGAATGGTCGTTGCTGCCGCGCGCCGACGAGCTCCTGATCGAATCGGTCGAGACGAAAGAGGGCTGCCATGTCTTCGTGTTCCCGTTCGAAGGGCGGTTGGTGCATCAGGGTTTGGCGGCGTTGTTGGCGTTCCGGCTGACGCAACGGCAAGCCACCACGATCACGATGGCTTCCAACGACTACGGGTTCGAGTTGCTCGCCCCGACCGCGTTGGACCTCCGCCCCGAGACCCTGCCAGAACTGCTCGACGAGGACTCGCTGAGCGAGGACATCTTGTCGAGCCTGAACGCTTCGGAGATGGCGAAGCGCCAGTTCCGGGAGATCGCTCGAATCGCCGGACTGGTCTTCACGGGCTACCCGACGCAGCAGAAGACGACGAGGCAGGTGCAGACGTCGACGGGCCTGCTGTACGACGTGTTCGCGAAGTACGACCCGGAAAACCTGCTGTTGGCTCAGGCCCGGAGAGAGGTGTTGGAGCGCGAGTTGGAGCAGACTCGGCTGCGGGTCACGCTCGCGCGCATGCGGGGCTGCACGTGGACGTTCACCTACCCGCCGCATCCCACGCCATTCGCCTTCCCGATCATGGTGGATCGGTTGCGCGAGGCGATCAGCAACGAGGACGTCGCCGACCGGATCGAGCGGATGGCGCTGAGGCTGGAGGACGCGGCGGGCACGCGAGGCTAGGGCGTGCGTTCGCAAGTGGTCGGCGGGTTGCTCGAGACATCCGAACACCACCGAACCTCAGCCCAACCTCGCGCCCGGTCACGCCCCGCAAGGCCGAAGGTCCAGGCTCATCGGCGAAGCCGGCGCGTCCGCCGCTTCGATCGCTTGGAGCCGCTTCCGGATAAGGAGCCGAGTGCGATGCAAACGCGAGCGGATGGTGCCCACGGGCTTGCCCAACATGATCGCGATTTCCGAGTAGGGGAGCCCTTCGACATCGGCGAGCGTGACCAGCATGCGTTGCTCGGGCGAGAGCGTGGCGAGCACGGCGCTCAACCGCTCGCCGATGGCGCTGTCCATCAGCCGCTCTTCGGGGTTGGGGGTCCGGTCGGGGAGTTCGAGTTGGATGGAGTCCTCGCCGAGCGACATGCCCAGTGGCGCGTCGAGCGAGACGGCCTGAACGCGGCGCTTGCGCGATCGCAGCATGTCGAGGAACAAGCGCGAGAGGATGCGGAAGATCCAGTTTTCGAACGGCCGATCGCCCTGATAGTCCGGGAACGACCGGTAGGCGCGGTAGAACGCCTCCTGCGTCAGGTCCTCGGCGTCCGAGCGGTTGCCCGACAGGCGATACGCCATGTTGAAGACCTTCTTGTAGGTTTCCTTCATCAGGGTGTTGAACCGCGTGTCGTTTTCGTGTGTGGTGTGCATCATCTCAATCAACCCTCCATAGGTCGAACGTTTGACCAGCCAAACCAGTACACGTTTGAACACCTGACCCCCTGCACGGGTTCCTCGGCGGCAGACGAGCCGCCTTGCCGTGGGTCCTCTCACCCAGATTCAAGCATGGGCCTTCGGTCGCCCATCAGCCCCGTGGCACCCGGTTGTGCCTAGTTCAACCCGTGGATCCGACCATCGTCGTCCACGTCCATGTGCACTGCGGCCGGCACCTTGCCCATACCTGGCATCAGCATGATGTCGCCGCATTCGGCCACCACGAAGCCCGCGCCAGCCGAAACGCGCAGCTGGCGAACATGCAAGTCGAAGTCCTTGGGCGCACCCTTCAGGGTTGGGTCGTCGCTCAGGCTCATCTGAGTTTTGGCCACGCAGACCGGCAAGTCTCCAAAGCCGTTGGCTTCGAGCCACTTCAGGCGGCGTTCGGCTCGGCTGGACAACGTGACGCCACGCCCGCCATAGACCTTCTGGACCAGCTTCTCCAGCTTGACGGGAAGGGGGTCTTCCCGTTGGTACGGGTGGTTGAGCGGCTCGGGATTCGGCTCGATGGCGGAGACGGCCTGTGCAAGGGCTTCGCAACCCGCACCTCCCGTGCCCCACGGGTCGCAGACCACCGCCGAGACGCCCTTGCCCGTGGCGTAAGCGCGCACGAGGTCGAGGTCCGCGTCGGTGTCGTCGGCAAACTTGTTGATCGCGACGAGCACCGGAGGTCCGTATTGGGTCAGGTGCGCGATGTGCTGCCCAAGGTTGGCGCATCCCGCCGCGAGGTCGCCATCGCCGTGGTAGCGCAGGGCGCGTACCGTGGCGACCAGGACGATTGCGGCAGGACCGACACCCAGCCGAGGACACACGATGTTGAGGAACTTCTCGCCGCCGAGGTCGGAGCCGAAACCGCCCTCGGTCACCAGATACTCGGCCGCGCCAAGGCCGCAACGGGTCGCCAGAATCGAGGAGCACCCGTGGGCGATGTTGCCGAACGGCCCGCCGTGGACCATCGCAAGCCCGCCTTCGATCGTCTGCACCAGGTTCGGGCGGATGGCGTCCCGAAGGAGCATGGTCATCGCGCCGACGGCTTTGATCTGTTCGGCGCGGATAGGCGAGCGGTCGAGCCCAAGGGCGACCAGCATCCGGCCCAGGCGGAGCTTGAGGTCCGAGAGCGACTCGGACAGGCAGAACACGGCCATGACTTCGCTGGCGGGCGTGATGACGAAGCCGTCGGAGCGGACGAACCCGTTGCCTTCGCCGATGCCGACCACGATTTCGCGCAGGCTGCGGTCGATCATGTCGAGGGTTCGCGGCCACCAGACGTTGCGCAGTTCGATGTCGAGCGGGTTGCCGTGGTGGATCGAGGCGTCCAACATGGCCGAAAGCAGGTTGTGGGCGGCCGCGATGGCGGGGAAGTCGCCGTTGAAGAACAGGTTGATGTCCTCCATAGGCAGCACCTGGCTGTAGCCGCCGCCGCACGCGCCCCCTTTCACGCCGAACACGGGGCCGAGCGCGGGTTCGCGAAGGGCGGGGATGGCGCGCTTGCCGATCCGGTTCAGGCCCTGCGCCAAGCCGACCGAGACCGTGGTCTTTCCTTCTCCCGCCGGGGTCGGGTTGATCGCCGTCACCAGCACCAGCTTGCCCTGCGGGTTCGACTCAAGGCGGGTCACCCCCTCGTGGGTCAGCTTGGCGCGGTACCTGCCGAGTGGGTCGAAGTCCGATTCCTGCAACCCCGCCCCCGCTGCAATCTCCGAAATGGGTCGAAGGCGAGCGGCTTGGGCGATCTCCAGGTTACTCATGGTTGAAACCAAACGTACCCTCGGCGTCAGCGAGAGGCTTGGGCACTTTGGGCGAGCGACGCCCGGTACTCGGCCAACTCGGCCTTTGCCTTCTCGCCCACCGAGGCCAGTTGGGCCAGCCAGGGCTCGCGATAGGGCCGCAGGGTCTCGGCCAGCACCTCGGCGACGGCGAGGTCGCGCGCCCACTTCTTGTCGGCGGGCACCACGTACCAGGGAGCGGTCTCGGTCGAGCAACGCGCGATGGCCTCTTCGTAGGCGCGTTGGTAGTCGTCCCATCGCTCGCGCTCCTTCCAGTCGCCCACGGAGAGCTTCCATGCCTTCTCGACGTCTTGCTCGCGCGCCAGCAGCCGCTCCTCTTGTTCCTGTTTGGAGATGTGCAGGAAGTACTTGACGATGATCGTGCCCGAGGAAGCGAGTAGGGACTCGAACGCGTTGACTTGCTCGTACCGGGCCCGCCAAACCGCTTCGGGCACGAGTTGCTTGACGCGCACCACCAGCACGTCCTCGTAGTGGGAGCGGTTGAAGATGCCGATGCTGCCCTTGGGCGGCGCCACGGAGTGAACGCGCCACAAGAAATCGTGGGCCAACTCGATCGGTGTGGGCACCTTGAACGAGGACACGCGGCACGATTGCACGTTGACGTATTCGAGGATGCGGTTGATGGCCCCGTCTTTGCCTGCGGTGTCCATGCCTTGGAACACGATGAGGAGCGAGTGGTCGCCAGCCGCGAACAGCAGTTCCTGCAAGTCGCCGACTTCCTTGCCGAGGTCTTTGAGACGCTCTTGCGCTTCGTCCTTGCTCAAGTCTTCCGTATCGTCGGTGGGAATCGAGTCGAGGCGGACGATCTGGTTGGGCGAGATGCGGCGGGCCAGCATGGGGCCATTCTAGACCTTCCAAGACAAAGGCGTGGTCCGCAACACGCTGCGGACCACGCCTTGAAGGTCACTCTACCGTCTGTCAGGCTGCCTTGCGACGTCGCCGAGCGGCAAGTCCAGCAAGGCCCGCGCCCAACGCGATCATCGTGCCGGGCTCGGGAACGACTTCCAGTTCGCCCCAGTAGATCTCGTACTGCTCGGTCTTGAGCGCAGAGAACTCGGTGGTCCCGTTGATGTCGGTGATCCCGAAATCCCAGTCCGTGGCCGTGATGCTGGTTGAACTCGACATGACCCAGCCGCCAAAGTCCGCCACGCTGCTCGCCTGCGAGCGGTCGGTGGCCGGGTTGGAGTTGTTGTTGGCCATGTTGAACGAGCCAACCGCCAAGTAGTAGGTGCCGGGCGTCAGCGTGCCGGACATGATCGACTGGAAACTGGTTCCAGGGCTGGGTTCGTCGTCGGCCCAAAATCCGGGCACGGGGGCGAAGTTGGCGTCGTACAGGCCGATCTCGGTGTCTACCGCCGTACGACCGAGGGTCGAGAACGTGAACGCGCCGGGTGCAAACGTGCCCAGGTTGACGGGCGTGACCACGGAGGTGGACATCGTCGCCACATAGTCGGCAGTGGTCGCGGCAGCACCGGTCATCCGATAGAACAGCTCTTCGCCGAGGCCGAAGCTGTACCACTGGTTGTAGCGCGGCGGCGTCGTCACCGTCGAACTCGTCTGCAATGTGGCGTCGGTTCCGGCGTTGATGACGCCGCCGGTCTGAGTCAGGCCACGGAGTGTTCCAACGTGTCCTGCAGTGCCGCTCGTGGTGAGCGTCATCCGGTTCTTGTAGATGCCGGGGGCCGCAGTGGCCATGGTGAGGCGGAAGTAGTCGAGGCCGACCGTGGTGGCGCTGGTGCTGTTTCCGGTGATGGTGCTGCCGGCGGCGAGGCCGGTGAAGACATTGGCGGCGGCTTTGGAATCATTGCCTTCCGTCTCGGTGAACTGACCAAAGGCGGACCCGGCGATAACGACGAACGAGAGGGCGAGAGCCCTGAGGCTGTTGTGACGCATTGTTCTACTCCATGACCGAACCGCCAGAGCGGCTCGCATCGGTTTTTGAAGCCCGTGCACGATCCACATTGGTCGTGCCTCTTTCCGCTTCGAGCATCATCCTATCACGAACGGATCGCTCGTGCATCACCAATTTTCACTTTTTGTTCAGGATGGGGCAGGAGGGCTCAGTTTGGGTGGATCCAGTCCTGGAGGTGGTTCCGCGAGAGCCGGTAATAGGCCGTAGTCTTGGCCTCGACCACCTGCCGTTCGATCTCGGGGATCAGACCGGCAAGCCGCTCGGCGGTGTCGGTGAGTTCGAGCATGCGCTGGCGTTCCAGAGGATCGAGAGGCAGGTAGTTGGCGATGAGGAACGACAGCGCCAACGGGTCGGTGGGGTAGTTGATCTTGACGTTCACGGCCTGCTGGGCGAACATCCCCTCCACGTAGAGTTGAAAACTCTCCCTCGCACGCATGGTCAGAGCATCTTTGCGCGGCGAATCCTCGTCGACTTCGACCACGGGTTCGCAGTGCCCGACCAAGTACGGTTCGGACTCGTCGAGACGCCGGATGCGGAACCGCCGTTCGCCGACCACGACGACGTCCATGCGGCCGTCTTCGTAGCGATGGACCTTCTCGATCCGCGCCGCTGTGCCCACCAGATAGGGTTCCGCCGATGCTCCGACCTCGCTGCCGCTCTTGATGAGCACGATGCCGACGGGCAGGCCCTTTTCCAGACAATCCCCGACCAATTGCCGATAGCGGTCCTCGAACACGTGGAGTTGAAGCGGGGCGTAGGGGAACAGAACCGTCGCGAGCGGGAACAGCGGGATCGGCTCGAGAGCCCTGGACATGGTCTTCATTATGCATCCACCGGCGTCGGCGTCTCAGCGTCATGACCCGTTCATGACGGGTGTTGGTAAGCTGATCGCACCATGCTTGGAGTCCTCGCAATGTCTCTGGTCGGCCTTGTTCCGACCGTCACGCTCAAGCCCGGAATGGTGATCACGGAGTCCGTCAGGGTCAAACCGGGCGTTTACTCGTTGCCCTCGGAGAACCTCGAGAAGCCCGCGATCACGATCAAGGGCAAGAACATCACGGTGGACTTCTCGGGCGCGACGCTCAAAGGGTCGCCCAAGGCGACCAACCCCGCCGAATACTTTGGCCTCGGCATCGCCGTTCAAGGCGAAAACGTCGTGGTCAAAGGAGCGACGCTCCGTGGCTACAAGGTCGGTCTCATGGCGCGCAACGTCCCCGGCATCCGCGTCACGGGCAACGACATGTCCTACCTTTGGAAGCAGAAGCTGCTCAGCGGCCTCGACCGCGAGGACACCAGCGACTGGATGAGCTACCACCGCAACGAGAAGGACGAGTGGCTCCGCTACGGCGCGGCGATCTACCTTCGCGGCTGCGACGGCTTCGAGGTCGACCACAACACCGCCGTCGGCGGCCAGAACGCCCTGATGCTCACCGAGTGCAACAAGGGCAAGGTCTGGAACAACGACTTCTCGTTCCTGTCGAGCGCGGGCGTGCTGATGTACCTTTCCAGCGACAACAAGATCATGCACAACAAGATCGACTGGTGCGTGAGAGGCTACAGCCACGGCGTTTACAACCGAGGCCAAGACTCGACGGGCATCCTGATCTACGAGCAGTCGCACCGCAACGTGTTCGCCTACAACTCGGTCACCCACGGAGGCGACGGCTTCTTCCTGTGGGCCGGCCAGAGCACCATGGACAACGGTCAGGGCGGATGCAACGACAACCTGCTCTACGGCAACGACTTCAGCCACGCGCCGACCAACGGCATCGAGGCTACGTTCAGCCGCAACGCGTTCGTGAACAACAAGATCCTCGAGTGCTGGCACGGCGTTTGGGGCGGATACAGCTACGAAACCACCATCCTTGGCAACGTGTTCGGGATGAACGGCGAGGCCATCGCCATCGAGCACGGCCAGGACAACACGATTTCGCACAACGTGTTCCACCGCGACACCACGGCCATCAAGCTGTGGTGGAACGACCGACAGGACCCCAACTGGGGCTACCCCAAGAACCGCGACACGCGCAGCCGGGACTACGTGATCGAAGGCAACCGCTTCTCGCACATCGCCGACACCGTGTTCGCGATCGACGACACACAGGGCGTCAAGATCCTGGGCAACGACATCGAGCGCTACAAGCGCGCCTGGAACCTGACGGGCAAGAACGAGCGGATCGCCTTGGACGGCAACCGCTTCTATGGCACAGACTTCCGCACGTGGACCGGCTTGCCGGGCCTGTCGTTTGGCGAGAACGTCCTTTCGACCGACGGGTCGCGAGCCGGCGCCCCGATGACCCAGGTCATGCTGGGGTCGGGCAACGTGGTGCAGGGCCTGGACCCTGACAACGCCGACTACATCAAGCGGTTCGACGTGCCGTGGAACCCGTGGAAGGCGACTCGGGCCGACGTGGCCAAGTTCGCTCCCGAGCCCATGAAGGGCGGCATGGACCCGTTCATCAAGCCGGGCGAGATGCGCGGCCGCCGGTTCATTCTGGTGGACGAGTGGGGCCCCTACGACTTCAAGTCGCCCATCCTCTGGCCGCGCACCGACCCCGAGCCCAACGTCAAGCGGTTCGAAGTCCTCGGTCCGGAAGGCACGTGGCGCGTCAAGGAACTGCGCGGCGTGAAGGAGTTGCGTCGCAACGGGTCCTTCGTGGACGCGGTGATGGAGCCCGGCAAGGCCACCGACGTGCTGATCGCCCTCGAGTTCGTGGGCAAGAAGGACTTCGTGGACCGCTTTGGCAACACGGTGAAGGCCGGCAAGCAGTCCGTGTTCCAGTGGTCGCAGTTCCGCATGCCCATCGACTGGGACATCAAGTGGTTCTCCTACACCGAGGCGCAAGAGCCTCGCGCGCACTACGACGAGTTCAAGAAGCTGATCTCGACGGGCACGCCCATCAAGACCCTGAAGACCGACAAGCTGGACTTCGACTGGGGCGGCGAACTCGGCCCGGGTCTTCCGCGCGACAAGTTCGCGACGGTTGCCGAGGGCAACTTCGAAGCGCCCGCCGGCGAGTACGACCTTGAGTTCACCAGCGACGACGGCATCCGCGTGTGGCTGGACGGCAAGCTGATCCTCGAGGATTGGACTTGGCACGCGCCCAAGGTGGACCGCGTGCGCGTGAAGTTGGGCGGCAAGCACCACTTCCGCGTGGAGCACTTCGAGATCGACGGCTACGCCGCGCTCAAGGTGAAGGTCACGCCTCGGGGCAGGTAAGCCTCGCTTCAACCGACGAAGCGAATGCCCCTCCGCTCGTCCGGAGGGGCTTCTTGTTCAGGGTTGGTCCTTGACCGGGGCGGCCCCGGTGAAGCGGAAGCCCTGCGTTCCGGGCGGGACGGGGACTGCGACCTCGGCTTGCGTCCCGCCGTTGAAAGCGGGTCGGGCGACCACGCTTCCCGTCGGAACGCCTTCGCCGTCGAAGGTCTCGAACGCCACGCCGAGGGATCGCGATTCCGCGCGGGGGGCGATCACGGTCGCTCGGACCTCTTTCTGCCCTCCCGGTCCGGCAACCAGAGTCGCCTGGTCCACGGCGAAGCCCGGTTCGTTGCGGCCCAACAGGGTTTTCTGCGGCTTGCCAGGGTTGGGTGCGCAACCGGCCAGCAGCGCGAGGCAAAGCAGAGCAGTGAACCCCTGGTTCATCGAGGGCCTCCTTGCAGATCTCGATACGTGTGGGGCAGGTCCAGGCAAGCTTGCCAACCTGCTCTCCCTCCCGTTTCCGTTCGGCTCTTCGAGTGGCCAACGAACAGGCTTCCATCAGGCACGATGCGAAGACATGGGCCCTCCCGTGGGCCAGCGTGCTCGTGGGGGGCCGGAAACGCCTGGCTGGGATCGAGGGGTGCATGGAAGATGCACACGATGATTCCCAGCTTCGGCAGCGACATCATCCTGCTCCAAAGGTCCGATGGCTCGTGCCCATCGAAACGGAAGTCGTACCCACGAAACCAGTAGCTTTGCTGAAATGTGGCCCTGGGATGGATGTCCGTCAGATCGTACACATTGTCGGTGTAAGTCCATTGGTTGTACTTGCTACTGGGCATAACGCGGCGGTCGGTTGCATCTTCCTGGCACCGGAACACCTCGGCGCCCTTCGCGTACGGGTAGAGGATGGGCGAGAAGGAGGGAGGACGCGTGTGGAGGTCGTCCCAATCCGCCCCGTAGAGTCGCAGTGCCGTGTCGAGTTGGTGCAGGTTCTGGATGCAGTGCGACTGCTTCGCCGCCGCATTTGCGCGCAGGACTGCGGGAAACGCTACGGACGCAATGACTGCCACCAGTGCTGCAACCACGAGCACTTCAAGGATGGTGAAAGCGCCTGACTTCTCCTTCTGTCCGCGATCTTGTGTCATCAAGAATCTCCAGGGCAATTGTTCATGGTTCGTGTTCTCCATTGAGTTGAAGGGCTCTGAGGGAGCTCTGTTCCATCGCGTAAGAACTAGATGACGCCTGCTGGAAGAGCGTCATGATCCCCCCATGCCGTGCATCTCTTTGGCGGTGTGCGGGGCGTTGAAGCAGGTGTGGTTGAACACGTTGGATCCTCGGTCGTTCCTGCTACGGGCCTGGGCGACGAGAAGGGCGCCGCTGGGGACGATGCGGAGGCACGGGCCGGTTCGCGGGCCCATGTGGTCGTTGTACGGGTGCGTGCCGCCGCTTCGGTCGCGTTCGGCGTGGAACGGGCAGACGATGATGCCGAGCTTCTCCAACCGCATGGCGATGCGCCATTGCTCGTGGTCGGGCGGGAGGTGCTTCAGGCCATACCCTCGAAAGTAAGAGCTGACCTGGAAGGCCGCACGAGGTCCGGATTCGTCGGTGTCGTAGAGGTTGTCGGCGTAGGTGCCGGGTGCCGGCGCGTTGGCCGGACGCCGTCGGTCCGTGGCATCGGCGGGGCACCGGAACACCTCGGCGCTCTTCGCGTACGGGTAGAGGATGGGCGAGAAGGAGGGCGGACGCGTGTGGAGGTCGTCCCAATCCGCCCCGTAGAGTCGCAGGGCCGTGTCGAGTTGGTGCAGGTTCTGGATGCAGTGCGATTGCTTCGCCGCCGCTTTGGCGCGTAGGGCTGCAGGAAACGCAAGGGAGGCGATGAGGATCAAGATGGCCGCGACGACCAGCGCTTCGACCAGAGTGAAACCGCTACGGGCCATGCATCACCTTCTGCCGACCCTGCAAGCCCGTGTTTCTTGAAGTCCCAGTGTCCTCATCTCTGACGCATCCGCTCCAGATGCCTCTGCACACCATCCTATCACACTTTTGCGGAAAGCGCAAGAATGTTTCGCTCTGTTGGACCCAACCAATCTAGGCGGTGCGAGGTCCGCCGAATGCCGCCTCGGATACACTGCGCCTTGTGACCACCGCCCTGATCGCCCTCGTCGCCGCGTCGTCCATCCTGATCCAAGGGGGCACGATCGTGGATGGTTCGGGCGGGCCCGCCTTCGCCGCCGACCTGCGCATCGAGGGCGGGCGCATCGCCGCCCTCGGCGACTTGAAGCCTCTGCCCGGCGAGCGCGTGATCGCGGCCCAAGGGCTCGTCGTCGCACCCGGATTCATTGACGCGCACTCCCACGCCGACGGCGGCTTGGAGCGCGACCTATGGGCCAAGAGCCAAATCTCGCAAGGCATCACCACGGCGGTGGTCGGGCAAGACGGCAGCCGTCCAGCCCCCGTCGGCAAGCACTTGGCGAACCTGAAACGACTTTCTCGCGGCCCGAAGTTCGCCGCGTTCAGCGGTCACGGAGGCTTGCGCCGCGAAGTCATGGGCGACGACTTCAAGCGCCGCGCGACCGCAGAAGAAGTCCGCAAGATGTCCAAGCTTCTGGATCAAGACATACGCGAGGGAGCCCTTGGCCTTTCCACCGGATTGGAATACGACCCTGGACACTACGCCGACACCGAGGAGATCGTCGCACTCGCCAGGGTAGCGGCCAAGCACGGGGGCATGTACATCAGCCACGTGCGCGACGAAGGCAATGGCGCGATGGAGTCGTTCCGCGAGGTGATCGAGATCGGCAGGCGCGCCGGATTGCCCGCCCAAATCTCGCACATCAAGTTGGGTACCGCGCCCGTTTGGGGCCAGGCCGAGCGGGTCCTCACCTTGATTCAGGGCTCCCGCAACGATGGGTTGGACATTACGGCAGACGTGTACCCCTACCTCTACTGGCAGTCCACGATCACAGCGCTCAGCGTCAGCCGAGAATGGGACAGCGTGGACACGTGGCGGCGCGCTTTGGACGAGGTCGGCGGACCCGCCCAAGTGCTGCTCACGCGCTACACCCACGAACCTTCTTGGGTGGGCAAGACGCTCGCCCAGATCGCCGAAGCGACGGGCTACCCCGCGCCGGAACTCATCCGGCAGATCGTCGCCAAGGTGCACGGCCCCGGCGGTTCGGGGTCTGAGAGCGTGGTCGTGACCGCCATGACCGAGGCCGACCTGATCGCGTTCATGAAGCACCCGCAAGTGATGTTCTGCAGCGACGGCAGCATCGCGGGTTCGCACCCCAGGGGGGCCGGTTCGTTCCCGCGCATCCTGGGCCGCTACGTGCGCGAACTCGGCGTGCTGACGCTCGAAGAAGCCGTCCGCAAGATGACGTCCTTCCCGGCCCAGCGGTTCAAGCTCAAAGATCGCGGCCTGCTCAAGCCGGGACTGCGCGCCGACGTCGTGGTGTTCGACCCCAAGACCATCGCCGACCGGGCGACCACCTCGGACCCCACGGCCCTCTCGGTGGGCATGGAGTGGGTGTTTGTGGACGGCTTCGACGTCTGGGGCCCTAAGGGCTGACCGTCGGGCGCTCGGCGTAGGAGGTGAGCTTGAGCGGCCCGTCCGAGGCCAGGGCCTTGCCGTGTTCGGGGTGGCGCAGCGTCTCGCCCAAGTCGGCCTCGGTTCCGTTGATCCAACACCGCCGCGAGACCAGCCGGATGCCGTGGCTGTAGTCCACATACCAATCCACATGGCCGACGTACACTGGCTGGATCGGCTTGCCGTCGGGGTAGTGCCACCCGTAGATGCCCACGCGCCCCGGGCGTTCGAGCAGCCGGTTGGTGAGCACCACGTCCTTCTTGTGCCCGGCCACGAGCCACCCCAACGGGGCACGGGCGCGCTGTTCCTCGATGATCGCGTGGTGCTGCTCGAACGTGGAGGTGGCCTCTCGCAGCAGGGTGAGCGGCCACGGGTTGAGCGCGACGTCGGCTTGGGCGTGGACGGCGTCCGAAATGCGGTCCGTGATGAGCAGGCATCCCGTGCGGTCGGCGACGGTCTGGGCGGCCATCGGGGTCATGGGCATGCGCACGAAGTCGGCGTTCGAGCCCACCGAGAGCACGTCCGGCTGCACCAGGACCACAATGGCGTCGGTCCCCGACGATAGCCGCACCGGCACCAGCGTCGAGAGGAACGGCGGCACGTCGCCCGCCATGATGCGCCCCAGGGTGGCCGCTTCTCGTTCGTCGCGCACCAGGTGTCGCATGCCCCGCAGCCACTCGCTCGCGCCGGGGAGCGCCGGGTCGCGGGCGACCAGACCCTTCCACGCCATCGCGGTCGTCGGCGGCGCGATCCAGGGGCGGTAGAGGCGCGTTTCTCGCAAGGGAAGCCGCCGGTCGAAGAGCCAGATCAGGGCGTTCATCTCGCCGACCAGCCGCGTGTGGAGGATTTGGTTCTGGGGGTTGCGGTGGATGCGGAAGTCGGTCTGCCCTGCGGCAAAGGTCTCCCACAGTTCGGAGGTCTCAGCCTTGTCGCGCAAGCCGAACGCCTCGACCATGCGGTGTGTGGCCCGATAAGTGCCTCCCGTCGGCGAGACCACGGGCTTGCCGTCGAGCGTGATGTTGCGGTCGTCGTAGGCGAGGACGCTGAGCTCGCGCCTCTTGTCGCCCTTGAGCCATGCATTGAGCTTGGCCGTGTGCTTGTCGGCGTCGAACGAGTAGTTTGCGTCGAGCCATGCGATGCGGCGGACGCGCTTGTCGAGGGCCGGTGCTCCTTCGATGACGGCCCAGAGAAACGCCCCGCCGCCGCTGTGGCACGTCAGGATGATCTCTTTCTCCTTGCCGGGCAGCATGGCCAGCCACGTGTTGAGCAGCCGGTTGGCGACCTCGCCAGCCTCTGGTTTGTTGGCGCGCCAGGCGGGCCAGCTCAGACCCTTGGCTTCGGCGACCACAAGGCACAGATTGGGCTGGCCCATGCGCTCGCGGACGAATCGGCTCTGGGCGGCGATGTGCTGGATGTCGAGGCGCCAATCGCCGTTCTTGTCGAGGGCGCTGCCCAAGGTCTGCTCGATGGTGTTGCCGTTGGGCGTCGCGAAGACCACCACCTGGATGGGCTTGGCGGCATCGAGGCGCTTGGGCGCGAGGATGACGGCGCGGGTGTCCGCTTCCTCGACGGTCGCACGGACCTCGTCGAAGGGATGGTGCGGCTCGAAGCCTGGGATCATGGCGGCGAGGAGCAACAACGGCGTCACCCGACTAGATTAGCCCGTCAGCAACAGATTCAGGATGAGAATGCCCGCGTTGTGCGTGGCGTGCATGACGATGGCGGGCACCAGCGAGCGCCGGACGGCACACAGCCACGCCATCACCGAACCGAGCAACATGAGGGGCAGCCACCCTCCGACGCCTTGCGGATGGATGGCTGCGAAGAGCAGCCCCGAGAGGGCGATGCCCAGCGGGACGCTTCGCAGGACGCGCGACAGGGCGGGGAAGATCGCACCTCGGAACAGCACCTCTTCGAAGAACGGTGCGAGCAAGGCGGCTTGGGCAAACAGCAGCGCGATCCGCCACGGGGCGCCGCCCCCGGCCAGTTCGCTGGAGATCGGGTGCGTCGGCTCGGGGAGCCACTGGAAAAGAAACTGGCTGATCGAGGAGACGACCAGCAGCAGCGGCAGGTTGGCGAAGGCTGCGCCGACCCCCCAAGCCACATCTGCCAGGGGTCGCTCGGACCGCAGGCCCAAGTCGGCCAACGTCCACGACCGGCCAGCGATCTTCAGCCGCAGCGCAAAGAACACTCCGGCGATCAAAACCACGGCCGTCAGGACGACCGTCGCGTCGCGTTGGTACGGTCCAAAGGCTTGGGCGAGTCCCATCGCGGCCAGCCCGCCGAACAAGAAGACCGCAAACATGATCGCGGCGCGTATGGCCAGTCCATCGGCGTCGGTCCGCGTGATGGGGCCGCAAGGCAATCCCAAGTGCTGGCCGGGTCGCATCCCGCGCATCGCCCGCCACACCAGCAGACCGATCCATCCTGCGGCGGAGCCGATCAGGGCGACCCCTACGAAAAGGACCATCCCGGTCTTGGACTCAGACGAGTAGCCGGGACGGGGACTCTTGAGGCCGGCTTTGCCGAGGGTGGCCGCTCGGCCCAGGCGAAGCGCGTAAGCGTGGCCCGCCATGGCGTCGGCCAACGTTTGGGCTTCCTCGGCGGTGAGGGTTTCGGTTTCGGCGGCGGTGGCCAGAGCTTGGAAGGCCTGGTCTCTCGAATCGCGGAGCAACTTGATCGCCTCGGCGCGAGGCTTGCTCTCGGCTTCGAGGCGCAGGGCTACTTCCAGGGCGGCTTGCTCGGGGTCGGGGTCCAGCTTGGCGATCGCGTCCGCGTAGCCGATCAGGGATTCGCGGTAGTTGGCGACGGCGGGTTCAGCCGTCTCTCGCTCCCCGGAGACTTCGGTGAGCACGGCCTGCATGCTCACGGTGACTCTGGCCCGTTGGGCGATCGAGCCGAACCGGTCGGACGGATCCTGATCGAGCGAGGCCGACAGCTGCGAGAAGATCACGTACGCCAGCATCACGCCAAGGGCGATCCAACCGAGCGGGTTGCGTTCGGGCGAGGGGCTGACGGTCATTGGAGGCCGAGCGACCGGTCGTTGAAGCTGATGGTGTAGGTGCTTTGGTTCGTGACCAGCGCCACGGTCACCCAGATCAGTTCCGCGCCGTACTCTCCGAGCAAGATACCCAGTGCGACGCTCCTGAGCTTGTTCGTCCCGCGCAGGCCGTAGTAGCGTTGGACGAAGTTCTTGGCCAGCAGGGCGAGCACCAAGCCGAACCAGTAGTAGTCCACGCCGTAGTTCAGGCTCAAGACGTAACCCGCCGGGTGCAGGGGAAACCCGGGGAATCGGAACCGGACGGTGTCCATGATCAGCACGGCGGCAAAGCCGACGAGCGTCATCGTGATGCCGACCACGTCCGGCCCCGTCCGGTTGTTGACCAGGTTGCGGACGTAGACCTCGGAGTCGGCCCAGTACTGGGGGTTGCCCGTTCGGTAGGCGAGCACGTGGTAGAAGAACGATCCGGCCAGGAACCCGACGACGGTGGCGATGGCGATCATCCAGAAGACGGGCCGTTGCGAGACGCGCTCCATCTGCCCCATCTTCATGGTCTCGAGTTGGTAGGGCATCACGTGGGTGCGGTGGATGCGGTTGAACCAGATGAACACGGCCCCCAGATAGCTCGCCTGCTTGTCCGTGATGCTTTGGGTGCCCAGGAATCGCGTCATTACGGAGTTCGGTCCGAAGAAGGCGAACTCGTGCGTGGGTGGCCCGACTTGCGCCCGCATCCTCGTGAGCACGACGCTGAACACGAGGAAAATGGCGATGTACACGCTCATGTAGCCGACCGAGAGGTCGCCCAGCGTGCCGATCCAGACCAAACCCGCAAAGCAGACCACGAACCCGATGAACGCCCATCGGTGCGAGATGCCGCCATCCTCTTCGGGCCGACCGGAGCGGATCGCGGACCAGACCTCCTTCAGGTAGTTGCGCGAGACCCATACCGCGCCGACGAACATGGCGAACACGCCGCCCCACGTCTGCTCGTCGAAGTACGGCGGTCCGGGCGCGATGGCCGTCCCCGAGAACATGCCCTGCGGAATGCCTTGGCTGGCCATCGTGACGTGCAACGCCTTCCGCAGGAAGTAGAACACCACAAGGCTGAACAGAAGGTCGCTCGGCATGAACAACCCGATGGCCGCCATGAACGGGTAGAGGGTGAGGGGCAGGGTCCCCAACTGGTTGAACGGCGGCTCCCCGAAGAACGTCTGGATGTCCACGTACTCCTTCACCGGGATCGCGGGCAGGTTGGGATAGAGGTAGTTCAGCCCGTTCAGCATGTCGATCGCGAACATGATCGAGAACGCGACCCACATGTGGCGGCTGCGGAACATCGCGCCCGCACCGCCGTCTTCCGACATCGCCACAGGCAATTGGATCAGCGGGAACGCCAGCCGCTCGCGGCGGCACCAGGCCTCGCGCATCAGGCAGTTCAGGTAGAGAAGCGCCCCCGCCAAGAACAGAAAGAAACCGAGCCAGCCGAGATAGCGCGGCAGGTAGAGAGGCAGCTTCGACCAGACGTAGCCCATCCCGTGGCCGCCGCCCAGCAGGTCCACGACCTGGCTCCGGTCCTTGACGATGAGCCAGTCGGGCAGGTACGCGATGAAGTAGTCGCGGATGGTCGCGTTGTTGTCGCTGTAGAGCGCGTACGAGTGGATGACCGCCCAGGAGATCTTCAGCCATTCGGCGGCGACGGCGCTTCCCGTAGAGACCAGGCCGAAGATCACGACCATGTCGGTCTGGTTCAGCGCCGCCTTGGGGAGCCACCGCCGGAGCGGCCAGTTGGCCAGCACCAGCAGGATTTGGACCGCTACTGCGCTGGCCAGAAGCGAGAACATCGCCGACACGGGCTGGTTCGCGCAGAAGTAGGCGGCGGGGAAGATGAGCAGCGTGCCCAAAACGAGGGCGCGAGCCCGCACCGGGCGAAACCGTTCCTGCTCAAGAGGTTCGGTTGCCGGCGTCGCCTGCATGGGTCAACGGTTCGGCAACGGGCGCGGCTTCTCCTGCTCCGTTCAATAAGGCGAGCTGAAGCCGGGGGCCTTGAGCCGCTTGTCGGCTCGGCGGAGTTGGGCTTGCATCGCTTTCAGTCCCGGTCCGCCAACCGAATTCCGGGCGAGTGCGCTGCGTTCGGGTTTCAGGGCGGCGAGGGCTTCGCCAGGGGCTTCGGGTGCGAGTCGGGCAAGGTCCTCAGCGGTCAGGTCTTCCAGACCGATGCCGCGTTCGCGGCAGGCGCGCGTGACCTTGCCGACGACTTCGTGCGCCTTGCGGAAGGGCATTCCGCGCGAGGCGAGCAGGTCGGCCAAGTCGGTGGCGGTGCTGAAGTCGCGCTTCATGGTCTTGCGCATGCGGTCGGCGTTCCATTTCGCGCCTTCCAGCATCAGGGCGGTCAGCGCCAAGGCGTCGGCGGCAAGATCGAGCGATTCGAACAACGGGGGCTTGTCGTCTTGGGTGTCGCGGTTGTATCCCAGCGGAAGCGATTTGAGCGTGCTGGCCAAGGCCACCCAATTGGCGATCGCCCGCCCGGTGCGGCCTCGGATCAACTCGGCCATATCGGGGTTGCGCTTTTGCGGCATGATGCTCGACCCCGTCGTCACGCTGTCCGCGAGCGTCACAAACCCAAACTCGACGCCCGACCACAACACCAGTTCTTGGCTGACTCGGCTGAGGTCGATCATCAGCGCCGCGAGGGCGTGCAGAGCGTCGAGCGCGAACGAACGATCGGACGTTGCGTCGAGCGCGTTGGGGATGGGTTCGACGAAGCCCAACTCCTGGGCGGTGGCGAAGCGGTCAATCGGAAAGCCGGTTCCGGCCAGAGCGGCGGACCCCAGCGGCGAGTAAGCCGTGAGCGTGTCCACGTTCGCCAACCGCCAACCGTGGCGCTGCAATGCCCAGAAGTGGGCCATCAGATGGAATCCAAGGGTGTAAGGTTGGGCTCGCTGCTGGTGGGTGTAGCCCGGCATGACCGTCCGCCGCTGGTCGCGGGCGGTGGTCAGAATGACACGCTGGAGTTCCTTGATGGACGACTGGAGTTCGGGCAGGCGAGACCGCAGATAGAGCCTGGTGTCTGTGGCGACCTGATCGTTGCGCGAACGCGCCGTGTGCAGCTTGCCCGCGACGTCGCCCACCAGTTCGGCCAACCGCAACTCGACGGCCGTGTGGATGTCTTCGACGTCTCGGGGGAGCGACTCGGGGCCCTCGGCGAGAATGGCCTCCAAGCCGCCGATCAGCCTCTGGCTCTCGTCCACGGTGAGGATGCCTTGGGCACCCAGCATCCGCGCATGGGCGATCGAGCCCATTACGTCCTGCCTCCAAAACCTCAGGTCCGACTCGAGGCTCTGTCCGAACCGCTCGACCAACGCGTCGCCATCGGTCCCGAACGCACCGCCCCAGAGCTTCCTCACGGGTTTACGAACCGGCCTTGAGCGCCTTCAGGAACGTGTCCAACTCGGCGGTGGAGGCGGGCACGACGATCTCGCCCGAGACGATCTTCGCCTTCACTTCGTCGAGCTTGGCCAGCTTCTCCGGACCGATCTTGTCCTTGGTGAACCGGAGCTCGCTGGTGCCGACCCCGTTGTCCTTGAGGGAGTACAGGATGGCTCCAGCCTCGAACTTGCCGTCCTTGACCTGCTGGATCGTCTTGAAAACGGCCTCGTCCACGCGCTTCACCATGCTGGTGAGCACCGTTCCCGGCTCGATGTCGTCTTGATCGCTGTCGACCCCGATCGCGAACTTGCCCGAGTCCTTGGCGGCTCGAATGACGCCGAGGCCCGTTCGGCCTGCGGCGTGGTAGACGATGTCTGCGCCTTCGGCGAACAGGACCGAGGCATTGGCCTTGCCTTTGTCCACGTCGTCCCAAGAGCCGACGTACTTCACTGGAAGCATGGCGGCGTTGGGGTTTGCCGTGGCGACGCCCGCATGGTATCCGGCCTCGAACTTCTTGATCAGCGGAATCTCCATGCCGCCGACAAAGCCCACCTTGCCCGATTCGGTCATCAGGCCCGCGAGATATCCGACCAAGAACGACCCTTCTTCCTCCTTGAACTTGAGGTTGAGCACGTTGTCTCCCTTGGCGTCCCCGTCCACGATGGCGAACTTGGTGTCGGGGAAGTCGGGTGCGACGGCGGAGACCGCTTGATCCATGCCCAGACCGACGGCGATCACCAGTTGCGAGCCTTCCTCGGCCATGGTGCGGACGTTGCTCTCGTAGTCGGAGTCGGACTTCGATTCGACCTTGAGGAGCTCGATGCCGAGCTCTGTCTGGGCCCGCTCGACGCCGCGCCACGCGCTGTCGTTGAAGGACTTGTCGCCGAGGCCGCCCTTGTCGAAGACGATCCCGACCTTGAGCTTGGACTGCGTGGCATCGCCCCCGTCGCCCGACACGGTTTTGGATCCTTCGGTTCCCACGCAACCGGAAACGACGAGGACGCCCAGCAAGCTGAGGCCAAGGCTGAGAGAACGAAACTGGACCATCGGGATGCACCGCAGTCAAGGTAGACTGTGCGTTCATTATGCCCGATGGGTCCTCCCTTGGGCGCTGGAGATTCTCACAACCGTTGATCACGATTCACCTCACCAAACTGGAGACTGCGCTCGAGCAGGTCAAGAAATCGCACCCGAAACTGAACCCGGCGGATCAGGCGATGCTGACCACGGCCTTGGTTCTCGCGGGTCGGCACGCGGTCGCGGTGCACGAAGACAAAACCTACTCGTGGCCGGACGACTACAAGGGGTTGACCGGCAAGCTCGCGAAAGAGATCGAGCAGGTGCAGAGTCAACTCGACGAGGGCAAGAAGCCGGTGAAGAAGACGGCCAAGGTCGTGGAGGCCGAGGACGCCATCCCGGTGAACGTCGATCTCAAGCCGAACTACGAAGCCGGCGAGAGCCAACTCGAAGGCCGTGAAGACCTGCAGGCGCTGTTCAGCGACGCGCTGCAAGAGGGCGTCGAATACGTCTATGCCGGCAACGACATCGGATGGCAGTGGGCGCTGGATCGGGCCAATTGGCCCACGATCAGCGACGACACCATCACCCGCAAGGTGAAGGTGAAGGTCCGGTTCGCCGAGGGTGCCGTAGGCTCGGAGCTAGGCGCGGCGACCAAGGCCAAGCGTCGCCGCTGATCGTCGCGGAACCACCTGCGATCCGGACCCGTTGCGACAGGCATATCGCGCCCAAGGGCGCATTGAAACGTCGGCCCCCCTGGGGCGTTTCAAGAGATAGAGGACATAGTTCCATGAGTCATTGGCGGACGATTAGTTTCTTCGTGGCCTGCGCGACCCTGTTTGCATCGGTGGCGATCGGGCAAGACGTCGGGAAAGGGAAGCAGAACCGGACTTCGGGCTCCACAACGGGTTCGACCCGGGGCGGCGGGCAAACCACGCCGCCCAAAACCAGCCCGCCACCCGTGAACCGAGGCGAGCCGACCCGGAGCACGCCCCCGCAGCGCGTCGAACCGCCGAAGTCCCGCGGTGGCCAGTCCGATCCGCCGGTCCGCAGCGAACCCCCCAAGTCGCGAGGCGGCGAAGGTTCGGGCCAGACGCGCGGAAACACGCCGCCCGCAAAGGTCGGCGGGGGCCAAAGCGATCCGCCCACGCGAACGACCGAGCCGCCCAAATCTCGCGGAGGCGAGGCGACAGGCCAGACGCGCGGCAGTCTTCCGCCCTCGAAGGTGGGTGGCGGCCAAGGCGATCCGACCCGAAACGGGGGCACCGGCGACCAGAACAAGGCCCGAGGTGGAGCGGTTGGCGACCCCCGCGGCGGCTTCTCGGGGTACGACGATCCCAGCCGGGTCAAGCCCACGGTGGATATCAGCAAGTCGGGTCCGCGACGAGGAACAGGTTCCAACGCGTACGGCACCAACAGCAACCGGGGCCAGAACAGAACCGAAGGCACGCACACCCGCGTCGGCGGCATCGACATCTACAGCGGTCCCCTCGAACATCAAGTGCGTCGCGAGGACCGGATCCGCATCATCACCAACGGGCGGCGCGGCTACGTTCACTACAACCCCTCGTGGTGCGACGACTGGTTCTATTCGCCGTGGTACGTGTTCGACCCGTTCCGGTCCCACTGCGTGGTGAGCCCGTGGTACTGGTACCCGCACCTTCCCGGCTATCTCAGCCTGTCTCGGGTGGTCTACGTGCAGGTTCCCGTCATCGTCCTCGGGTCGAGCTACCAATGGAACTCGCCCAGCAGGGGCTGGAACAGCACCCGGTACAGCGAACTCGATTACACCGTGGACGACCTGGTCCGAGGCTTCGAGCGCGCCGACATGAGGCTCATCGGTCGGTTGGCGCCCCGCGAGGGCCGGGTCCACTATTACTTCGACGGGCAGTACGAGTATTCGCTGCACGCCGAGGACTTCTACGACATGATGAGCGACCTCGTCGAGGGCACTCAGACGCTCAACTACCGGGTCCTGGACATCCGAAGGAACTGCGGCGATGCCGTGGTCTTTGCCGAGCACGTCTTCATGGACTCATGGGGTGCGCGACGCTCGAACTACCACATGATTCGCCTCGAAGAGCGTGAACGCGGCCGCTACGAAATCGCCGAGTTCGGCACGAGCGCCAACCGCTGGAAACTCTGACGGGTCATTGAGCCCACTCTCGGGTGCGGGCCATCGGTCCGCACCCGATTTGCGTCTGGGACGTAGAATGATCTTGCGAATGGACCGCGCCGCGCCTTGGACCCTGTACTACGACGGTGGATGCAACCTCTGCCACACCAGCAAGTTGCAGGCCGAGGCATGGGCCGAGCGTTCCGGACGTGCTCTCGACGTGGACGTGCTCGTCAGCGATGCCGCGCTGGCCAAGGGCTATGGCGGGCAGGAGATGATTCTCGAAGCCGACGGCAAGGTGTTCCGCGCCGCTGAAGCTTGGCTCAAGCTCATGGAGATCGCGCCCTGGTACCTGCGGTGGGTGGCGTTTGTGGCGCGATTGGCGCCGATCGGGTGGCTGGCGAAGAAGGGCTACGAGGTCGTCGCGCGCAATCGGATCAAGTGGTTCGGAAGCCGCGAGTGCCAGATCCCGCGTCGTTGACGACGCGTCTGGTCGGGATCGGGTTTCTGGGAAAAGTTCAGATCGGTCCCACGGGTCTTGCGCGGCGCTGCTTGCTCAAGGCATAATGAAGCTTCGCGCATATTGCCTGAGGAGGCCTCCTGGATGCGAATCGTGCAGCCGTCCTCGAAGCGAATCGACCGATTCCTCGAGGCGCCCAATCTGATCGAACTTCAACTCAACAGCTACAAGTGGTTTCTTGAGGAGGGTCTGCCAGAACTCTTTGAAACCTTTTCCCCCATTTGGGACTTTACGCACACCAACAAGATCGAGCTGGTCAGCTTTACGCTGGGCGAGCCCAAGTACTCCATTCAGGATTGCCGTGACCGCGACCTGACGTTCGAGGCCCCCATCAAGGCCATCGTTCGCTTCGGGGGCGAGGGTCGCGACGAGATCGAAACCGAGGTTTACCTCGGCGATCTTCCCCTGATGACGGACAAGGGAACGTTCATCATCAATGGCCGCGAGCGCGTCATCGTGTCTCAGCTTTCGCGTTCGCCGGGCCTTTACTTCGAAGAGGGCGTTGACTCTTCGATGCAGGTCGTGGTGAGCGGACGCATCATTCCCAACGAGGGCCCGTGGCTCGAGGTCGAATCGGACTCCAACTTGGTCGTCCGAACCCAGATCAGCCAGACCAAGAAACTCCCCCTCACCCAGTTGATCAAGGCGCTACACGCGTTCAAGGAAGGTCGCGTCCACGTGCACCTGCCGCTGGACCGCGCCATCCATCGCAAGCTGGTCGAACCCATCAGCGACCCCGAGACGGGCGAAGTGCTCGTCGAAGCGGGAACGGTGCTGACCCAGGCCATCGTGGATTCGCTCCCCGAGTCGGTCGCAGGCGTCAAGCCGTTGATGGAAACGCCGCTTTCGACCAACGAAGAGATCATCCTTACGTTCGGCCGCCTCAAGACGCTCGTCGCGATGACCAAGGAAGACGAGCTGCTTTATCAGATTCCCGACAAGGAACTCAAGATCGAGCAGCGCCAGCGGCTCGAGATGCTCATGGTCGCGGACAACCTTGTCGGTCGTCGCGTCACCGAGGACCTCGTTGACGGCGAAGGTGCGGTCATCCTCAAGAAGCACGAGCGCATCGAGTTCGAGACGGCGAAGAAGATCGTGGCGCTGCAACTGCCCGTGCTCGAAGTGCTCGAAGTGCTGCCCCTCGTGGAAGCCACGTTGGATCAGGACACGACCACGACGTCGCGCGAAGCCATCCTGGACATCTACAAGCGGTTGCGACCGGGCGAAGCGGCCAACGAAGAGGCGGCCAAGCAGCTCATTCTTGGGCTGTTCTTCGATGTCAAGCGGTACGACCTCGGTCGCGTCGGACGCCGGTTCCTGAACCAGAAGCTCGGCATCGACGTGCCGCTGACGGTTCGAAACCTGACGTCTGAGGATTTGGCCGACCTGCTGTTCGCCATGATGCCGTACCTGACGCGCGAAGCGGAACGGGACGACATCGACGACCTGAAGAACAAGCGCGTCCGCTCGATCGGCGAACTCTTGCAGAGCCAGCTCCGCATCGGATTCGTCCGCATGGAGAAGGTGGCTCGCGAGCGCATGACCAGCACGGATCAGGAGAACCTGATGCCGGGCATCATCCTCAGCGTCAAGCCGGTCAGCGCCAGCATCAAGTCGTTCTTCAGCTCGAACCAGCTGAGCACGTTCATGGACCAGACCAACCCGCTGAGCGAGTTGACGAACAAGCGTCGTCTCTCCAGCCTCGGACCGGGCGGTCTTCAACGAACCAGCGCCAAGCTGGAAGTCCGCGACGTGCACCGCTCGCACTATGGTCGCATCTGCCCGATCGAGACCCCTGAAGGGCCGAACATCGGTCTGATCTCCCAGCTCACCACCCACGCCCGCGTGGACGAGTTCGGCTTCATTTCGACGCCCTACCGCAAGGTGGTGGATGGTCACGTCACCGACGAGATCGTCTACTTTACGGCGCAAGAAGAGAATGCCCTTCTCATCGCCCCCGCAGACGTGCGCGCCGACGCCAACGGACGGATCATCGACGATGTCATCCAAGTCCGGTGCGCGGGAGGCGCGGTCAACGGCGCGAGCTACCCCGAAGTCCCCCGGAACCAAGTCCAATACATGGACGTGTCGCCGGTGCAGATCATCTCGGTGGCCACGGCGCTGATCCCGTTCCTTGAGAACGACGACGCGAACCGCGCTCTGATGGGCGCGAACATGCAACGCCAGGCCGTGCCGTTGCTGCGGTCCGACCGACCGATCGTCGGTACGGGCTACGAGCGCCTCGCCGCCGTCGACTCCGGCTCTGCCGTGGTCGCCAGGCGCGCGGGCAAGGTTGTCTACGTGACGTCGCTTGAGATTCGCGTCGAGACTCCCGAAGGCGAGGTGGACAGCTACCCGCTTCTGCACATGGTGCAGAGCAACAAGTCTACGTGCTTCACCCAGCGGCCGGTCGTCGAATTGGGTCAGCAAGTTCTCACGGGCGACCCGCTCGCTGACGGTCCGTGCTGCGACGAAGCGCATTTGGCCCTCGGCCGGAACGTGGTCGTGGCCTTTATGCCCTGGGGCGGCTACAACTACGAAGACGCCATCCTTATCAGCGAGCGCTTGGTGAAGGACGACGTGTACTCCTCGATCCACATCGAGAGGCACGAAGTCGAAGCCGTGGACACCAAGCTCGGCCCCGAAGAAATCACGCGCGACGTGCCGAACGTCGGCGAGGAAGCCCTGAAGGACCTCGACGAGAACGGCATCATCCGCATCGGCGCCGAAGTGCGGCCCGAGGACATTCTGGTCGGCAAGGTGGCCCCGAAGGGTCAGGTTGAGATGACCGCTGAAGAGCGGTTGATCATCGCCATCTTCGGCAAGAAGGCCGAGGAAGTCCGAGACGTCTCGCTCCGATTGCCGCACGGCGAAAAGGGCCACGTTGTGGACGTCAAGGTGTTCAGCCGGTTCAAGTACCTGAGCCAGTCCATCAACCACGTTTACAAGGAATCCAAGAAGCGCGACCGCCTGATCTGCGACCGGACCGAAGAGGCCCTCACGCAGATCAACGGCGACGAACTGCCCGCCGGCACCAACATGACGGTGCAGGTTTACATCGCTCAGAAGCGCAAGCTGATGGTCGGCGACAAGATGGCGGGTCGGCACGGCAACAAGGGCGTCATTTCCAAGGTGCTCGCCGAGGAAGACATGCCGTTCCTCGCGGACGGCACGCCGGTGGACATCGTGCTCAACCCCTTGGGCGTTCCGAGCCGTATGAACATCGGCCAGATCCTGGAAACGCACTTGGGCTACGTGGGCAAGCACCTCGGTGTGCGCTACGTCTGCCCCGCGTTCGAAGGCGCGACGGAGGACGAGATTCTCGAGGAAGTGGAGCGGCTTGCCGAATCCATGCGCCGCAAGGTGTTGGCCGGCTACTGCAACAGCGAACTCGGTCTCGGCATCTCGGTCGAAGTGGACGACTCGCTCGACATGATCTTCTCCAAGATCGAGGCGCGCTTGCGCGAGCTCGACGAGGATCACCTCGAAGAAGTGTCGCGCATCGTCGCGGCCGAACCCGTCAAGACGACGACCGAACTGCTCGATGCCGAAATCTGGGGTCCGCCCACGCTCGGTCCGATGGGCCCTGCGTTCAAGGCACCGGACAGCGTGTACGACTCCATCTTGGAGCGAATCCGAGCCAACATGCTCACCCGAGCCGGCTTGGATCCCCACACGTGCAAGTCGGTCATTCGCGATGGGCTCTCCGGAGACGTCATCCCGAACCCGATCACGGTCGGAGTCATCTACATGCTGAAGCTGGAGCACCTCGCGGACGAAAAGATCCACGCGCGTTCCATCGGCCCATACTCGCTCGTCACCCAGCAACCCCTGGGAGGCAAGGCGCAGTTCGGCGGCCAACGCTTCGGCGAAATGGAAGTGTGGGCGCTCGAAGCCTATGGCGCGGCGTACACGTTGCAGGAACTGCTGACGATCAAGTCGGACGACGTCATGGGTCGCGTCAAAGCCTATGAGTCCATCGTGAAAGGCGAGACCCTTTCCGAACCGGGAATCCCCGAGTCGTTCAAGATCCTGGTCAACGAGTTGCGTTCGCTCGGCCTCAAGGTCAGCGTCGAAGACCCCAAGGGCAAGGAAGTGGCCCTGCGGGAAATCGGCGAACTGACCGGCGGTGACGACATGCGCATCGCTCGCTCGGTCGGCTTCTTCAACTAAGGCCACGTCAAAAACACCCCGGTCGCTTCGGCTGCCGGGGTGTTTTTGCATAAGTTCATGTCTCCAGACCGGGACAGATGGTAATCTGCCGCACCTAGGCCCGGCTTGCGGGTCTTCGTGGAGAAGCAGGACTATCGCAATGAAACATCTCAAATCGAAGCCCGGACGAACCGTCAAACCACGCCGAGCGGCTGTTGCCCTCGGCACGGTGCTAGCCCTCGGCTTGGTCGGTGGAGGCTGTGGGAAGGGCGGCGGCGATTTCTTCGTCTGGTTTGTGGCGGTCTATTCCGCTTCTTGCGGGGCCAATGACGAGGGCCAATTGGGCATCGCCGATCAGGACCTGAACACCTATCTGAACAAGAGGGGTCTTCAGCAGATCCGTGGCTCCGATGGAGGGGCGGGCCATACGGTCGCGATTTCCAGCGATGGCAAGGCGTTCACCAACGGCGCAAACGCCTTCGGACAACTGGGTAACGGCACCACGACCCCCCATATCGCACCCGCCGAAGTGCCTGGCCTGACCGATGTGAAACAGGTCCAAGCGGGTTGGTTTCACACGGTGGCGTTGACGGAACCACCCCCGGGCCTCCGTGGGCGGCAGTTCGGCTCGGAAGCCAAGGTTTACGCCTGGGGTGACAACTTCTTTGGTCAGTTGGGTGATGGCGGAGTGCTGACCCACAGCACGACCCCGGTTCTGGTCCCGATCGTGGGCAATGTGCGGGAAATCCACGTGGGCCAGTGGGACACGTCGTTCGCACTGATGGAAGATGGCACCGTCCAAGGGTGGGGCGTGAACGCAAACGGGGAACTTGGCGACGGGACCGATGTCAACCGCTTGTCTCCGACGCCGATTCCCGGCCTGACGAACGTCGTGAAGATCGCGGGCGGTGGCCAACACACGCTCTTTCTGCTGGGCGACGGTACGGTCAAAGCAACGGGGATGAACACCTTCGGGCAACTTGGACTCGGGATCAGCGACCCCAAAGTGTTCGTGCCGACCGTGATTCCCGGACTGACCGACGTGATCGACGTCGCAGCCGGAGCCGAGCACTCGATCGCGGTCACCAAGGACGGCAGGGTGTACACCTGGGGCAGGAACTTCGAAGGCCAGTTGGGAACGGGTCCCACTCCCAACAGCCGAAACGTTCCGGGCGAAGTCACGGGCCTGAATTGCGCCGCCAAGGCCGCTTCTGGCTTGAACTTCACTTGGATCGTGCGTTGGGACGGCACGGTCCGCTCATTTGGAGACAACCAGCGCGGCCAACTGGGCGATGGAACGACCGTCAATCGCAACGTCCCCACCGTGCCCGATACTCCTCCGGCGCGCGTCTTCCACGCGGCGGCGGGCCACAACCACACGTTGTTGGGTGGCTCGGAGCAACCGTACATTCTTTGGACCGTCAACAGGCAAGGCGTCGCGGTGCAGACGGGTGATGTCCGCTACCTGCCCATCTCGGTGTTTGAGGCGGGCTCGTCCACGCCGATGGACTCGGAAGTCGTCGTCTGCTCTCCCGATGGAGAGATGTTGGCGGGTTTGCACGCGTACCCATCTCACCTGACCGGCCCGTTGACGGTCCGCGTTCGCCGTCACGAGACGTTCCTTTCCGAGGTGGTGGAGGTGCCCGTTCCAGCGGGCGGCGCGGATGTGGAACTTGGGGTCGTTCTGTTGCGCAACGGCGATGTGAACGGGGACAACTCGGTCGGTATCCCGGACTTCATCCAGTTGCGGAACGCGTTCGGAAGCGTTCCTGCCAGTCCGAACTGGAATGCGAACGCCGACCTGAACCGGGACGGCAGCGTCAGCATCGCAGACTTCCTGATCTTCCGCTCGAACTTTGGTGCGAGCGGCGGCTAGTCGGTCGCGTCAAGGCAATCCTAGACTTACTGTCCAAAGCACGATCCATCTCATGCTGGAGTACTGAAACTCCTCGCCTCAACCTTGGATGATAATCAATATGGTGTTACATCGACGTTCAAACAGATCAACCCGGCCCACCAAGGTTAGGTCGTCCGTTCTCCTTCTTGCCGCTACGATCGTCCTCCTGAGTCTTCAAGGGTTCGACTGCTCCGGCTTGGACGTCGTGGCCCATCGAAACCTCTTCGATCGGATCGCGCGCGGTGAGGGGGGCCTCAGGCCGAGGATGGCTGGCGATGACGCTTTCGGCCAGCAGGCCAAACCACCGGTTGGCCCGCCTGCGACGACTGCAAAGACTCCGTCGGGATTCACTGACGCGGTGACGGTCGACGGTGGGGCCGGGCACAGCGTGGCAGTGACGGCCGACAGAAAGGTCCAATCTGCGGGCAGCAACGATTACGGCCAACTCGGCAACGGCACCACGACCTCAACCTCGGCGCCCGTCGAGGTTCCGGGCATCACCGACGCGGTCCAGGCAGAAGCTGGCTGGTTCCATTCCGTGATCCTGAAGGGCGACGGCACCGTGCACGCGATGGGAGACAACTTCTTCGGGCAAATGGGGGACGGAGGGGTGCTCACGCACAGCCCAACGCCGGTTCAGGTGCCTGTTGGGGGTCCTGTGGTCAGAATCCACGTCGGCCAATGGGATACGAGTTTCGCGATTCTGGAGGACGGCACCGTCAAGGCGTGGGGTGTGAACGCCAACGGCGAGATCGGTGACGGCACGGACGTCAACCGGCCGAGCCCGACCACGATCCCGGGCTTGACCGACGTGGTCAAAGTGGCGTGCGGTGGCCAGCACACGTTGTTCCTCAAAGAGGACGGGACGGTCTTGGCGACGGGTTCGAACACGTTCGGCCAGCTGGGTCTCGGCATCGCCGATCCCCGGGTGTTCATCCCGACGCCGATTCCCGGCCTCTCGGACATCGCCGACATCGCGTCCGGAGTGGACCACTCGGTCGCCGTGACCACCGATGGCAGGGTGTTCACGTGGGGACGCAACCTAGAGGGCCAGTTGGGTGTCGGATCAAGTCCTCTTGAGAGCGACATTCCGATCCAGGTACCGGGTCTTTCGCTGGCCGAGTCGGCGACGTGCGGCTGGAACTTCACGCTCATCCGGTCGTACGATGGCACGGCGAGGAGTTTCGGGGACAACTCCGTGGGGCAGCTTGGCATCGGTAGCCTGGTGAACAGCGCGGTTCCCGTCGAGCCTCTTCCAGCGTCGTCTCGGATCGGATTCCTGGGCGCCGGCCACCACTTCTCCATCTTCCACGAAATGGATGGCCCGATCGTCACATTCGACCTGGTCCGTAGCGACGTGACGCCGTTGATGGGCCAAATCCTGCCGCTCCCAATCGAGATTCTGCCGTCATCGGGCCCCGGATTACCGGCTCGGATGGACGTGTTCTCGCCCGACGGCGCGACGCTCCGGGGCAACGAGCCCTATCCCGCGGCTGTCGACGGGCCCCTCTCGGTCCGCATCAAGCAACACGACACGTTCCTGTCCAGGGTCGTCGCACTGCCTGAGCCCGGCGGGGAGATCATCATCCAGCTTGGGACGATCACCTTGAAGAACGGAGATGTGAACGGCGACAATTCGGTGGGTATTCCCGACTTCCTGCAATTGCGGGACGCCTACGGCTCGACGCCCGGTGGCCCGACCTGGAACCCGAACGCCGACCTGAACAAAGACGGCAGCGTGAACGTCTCCGACTTCTTCATCTTGCGGCGCTTCTTCGGATCCGGCGGCGAGTAGCTACCGGTTCGGCAAACTTCGCGTGAGTCCCATATGGGGCTTGACCGGACTTGACTCCGGGCAGGTAACATGGGGATTCGCGCGGATTGCCCCCCAAGAATTCCTCCTTGGAGTTCCCATGCCCGCTGAGCGAGCACGGGGCGGTCGCGGCCGAGATGCGATTATGGCAGACGTCAGTCTTTTCGACAAGCTCAAAATTGGAATCGCCAGCCCCGAAGACATCCTGAGCTGGTCTCGGGGAGAAGTCAAGAAACCCGAAACCATCAACTACCGCACGTTCAAGCCCGAGAGGGACGGTCTCTTTTGCGAGCGCATCTTCGGACCGGTCAAGGACTTCGAATGTTCCTGCGGTCGCTACAAGAAGATCAAGTACAGCGGCATCACGTGCGAGCGCTGCGGCGTCGAGGTCACGCGCAGCAAGGTCCGCCGCGAGCGCATGGGCCACGTCGAACTGGCCGCGCCGGTCTGCCACATCTGGTACCTCAAGGGCGTCCCCTCGCCCCTCTCGCTGATCCTCGACATCTCGCCGAGGTTCCTCGAGAAGGTCATCTACTTCGCCTCCTTCATCATCATCGACGTCGACAACGAGCGGATCGAGCAACTCTTGCCGAACATCCGCAAGGCAGTCGAAAACGAGAAGGAGTTCATCATGGCGGACATCCGCGAACTCGAGGAGGAAAGCCTCGGCACGTTCCGCAAGGAGCTGCAGGACAACCGCGAGGATTGGGACGAGGGCTACGTCCGCGAGCGCGCCAAAGCCGTCAACGACCGAATCAAGGCCGAATACCGCGACGCCGACGACCGTCTGAAGGACCTTGACGTCGCCGTGGAAATCCTCAGCAAGCTGGAGCGCAACCAGCTGATCGACGAGGACAAGTACCGAGCCGTGTCCAAAATGCTGGACGCCGTCAGTCGGCGGATGAAGGACAGCCTGCGCAACCTGCTCAGCGCCAACATCGGCGCCGAGGCCATCAAGGAACTCTTGCACCGCGTGGACCTCGAGGCGCTGGCTCGCGAACTGCGCCACGAAATCGTTCGGACCACCACGCAGCGACGTGTTCGGGCCATCAAGCGGCTCGAAGTCGTCGAAGCGCTCATCAGCTCGCGCAGCCGCCCCGAGTGGATGATCATGGACACGATCCCGGTCATCAGCCCGGAACTGCGGCCCATGGTCCAGCTTGACGGCGGCCGGTTCGCCACATCCGACCTGAACGACCTTTACCGACGCATCATCAACCGCAACAACCGGTTGAAGAAGATCATCGAGATCCACGCGCCTGAAAGCATCATCAACCACGAAAAGCGGTTGCTGCAAGAAGCCGTGGACGCCTTGATCGACAACGGTCGCCGCACCCGGCCCGTCGTCGGCTCTAACTCTCGGCCGCTCAAGTCGCTGAGCGACATGCTCAAGGGCAAGGAAGGCCGTTTCCGCAAGAACCTGCTGGGTAAGCGCGTGGACTACTCGGGCCGCTCGGTCATCGTGGTTGGCCCGCACCTGAAGCTGCACCAGTGCGGTCTGCCCAAGGAGATGGCCCTCGAGCTCTTCAAACCGTTTGTGATGAAGACGCTCGTCGAGCGCAAGATCACGCCCAACATCAAGACGGCCAAGAAGATGATCGACCGCATGCACCCTGCGGTGTGGGACGGTCTCGAAGAGGTCATCAAGGAGCATCCGGTGCTTCTCAACCGCGCTCCGACGCTGCACCGCCTTGGTATCCAGGCCTTCGAGCCGATCTTGGTGGAAGGCAAGGCCATTCAGCTTCACCCGCTGGTCTGCCACGCCTACAACGCCGACTTCGATGGCGACCAGATGGCCGTTCATGTCCCGCTCAGCGTGATGGCACAGGCCGAGGCCCGCGTCCTAATGCTCTCTACGCAGAACCTGTTCTCGCCGGCAGACGGTCGCCCGACCGTAGCGCCCGTGCAAGACATCGTTCTGGGCGGCTACGCGCTCACGTATGTTCGAGAGGACGGCCGGCAAGCCCTCGCCGAGCGTGAACGGTTGCACCTCGAGGACCCCGAGAACCACCCGGTGCCGTACACCTATGCGAATCCGGACGAGGTCATCTTCCTCTACGAGTCCAAGGACGAGCGTCACCCGCTTCATCTGAACGACCCCGTCAAGGTCCGGCTGCGCCGTCCCGTGTTCCGACCGAGCGAAGAGGTGGATCGCCGCGACCCCGTCACGGGCGTCGAGTACAAGTACCAAACGGTGACCAACGAAGACGGCGACGAAGTTCGCGAACTGGTCGCTCTGGAGCAAGAGTGGGAGACCGTCGTCCGCGAAGTGACGCCGGGCCAGCTCATCTTCAACGGCATCCTGCCGTACCCCATGCGGTACGCGGACGACTTCCTGGGTTGGATCCTCACCAAGAAGTCCATCTCGGAGATCATCGTCCAGTGCTACCGCCGCGTCGGCTACGGTGCCACGGTCAAGTTCCTCGACGACCTGAAGGAGCTGGGCTTCAAGTGGGCGTTCCGCTACGGCATCACCGTGGCGATCACGGACATGGACCCGCCGGAGCGACGTCAGGAGATCCTCTCCGACGCCGAACGCCGGTCGAACCGCATCGCCACGAGCTTCCGCCGCGGCACGATGACCTACAACGAGATGACCGAAGCCTTGGTCAAGCTCTGGCGCGAGACCTACGACGAGATCGGTGAAGAAATCGTCAAGGCTCTCAAGCAGAGCAACCCGCTCTCGTTGATCACGGTCAGCGGCGCGCGAGGCAGCGTCAAGCAGTTGGCCCAGCTGGCCGGCATGCGCGGCCTGATGCACAACCAGTTCAACGAACTCATCTACGAACTCCCCGTCAAGTCGTCGTTCCACGTCGGCCTGAATATGATGGAGTACTTCGTGACGACCCACGGCGCCCGAAAGGGTCTGGCCGACACGGCGCTTCGAACCGCCGACGCGGGTTACCTGACGCGGCGTTTGGTGGACGTCTCGCAAGACGTCATCATCAAGGGTCACGACTGCGGCACCACCGAGGGCGTGAACCTCCATCGAGTCATCGGCGACGGCGAAGTCATCGAACAGATCGGCGAGCGGGCCATCGGCCGCGTGTCGCTTTCGACGGTGACCGACCCCGACACGGGAGAGGTGCTCATCGAGGCGGGTGGCGTGGTTCAGGAGACTGCCGCCAGGCGCGTCACCGCGTTGGAGAACCGCTACATGGCCGAGTTGGCCGACGCGACGGCGCGAGGCGACCGCGAATCGGTCAAGGACAAGTACGAGGCCATGGGCTTCGAGGTCGACGAGCACGGCCAGCTGACCATCAAGGTCCGCAGCGCGCTGACGTGCGAACTGGAGCAGGGCATCTGTTCCGCGTGCTACGGCATCGACCTCTCGACCGGCAAGCGTGTGGAAGTCGGCGTCGCCGTCGGCATCATCGCGGCGCAGTCCATCGGTGAACCCGGAACGCAGCTCACGATGCGCACCTTCCACACGGGAGGTGTCGCCGGTGCCGCCACCGTGGCCCGCACCAACCAGTACAAGACGGGTCGCTTCATCCGCCAGTTCTTGGAGGACTTCATGACCGCCACCGATGGCGACCTGAAGACGTTCGACCCCACCCGGCTCATCAAGGAGCAGGAACTGGCGGTCAAGGCGGCCTACAGCAAGGACGTGTTGCTCGGCATCGAGGCCGACCAAGAGCGCAAGAAGACGGCCAAGCCCACCAAGGCGGCCACCAAGGCCATCGAAAAGCGGGACAGCGACTCCAAGAAGCTGTGGGACCGCTCGCGAAAGACCTTCTTCTACGCTTGGACGGGTGAGTCCAGCGGTATCGTCCGCGTCGAGGAAATCTTCGAAGCGCGACGCCAGCCCCGTGGTAAGGCGATCATCTGCCCGGTCAGCGGTGTGGTCAAGGTCGTGCGCGACTCACCCTTCGGCCGCTTCATCGTGGTCGAAGCCAAGGTTCCGGCCAACCAGAACCTGAAGGAGGCCTATGTCCACGACGAGCAAGAGTGGCCGCGCGACGCGCAGGGCCATTACGAAGGAACGCTCGAGCGTGCGATCGGTCAGAAGATGACCGCCGCCACGATGGCGATCCTGAAGAAGCACGATATCGCCACGGTCAACGTGGTCTATCCGATCCTGGTGCCGCCGCTGGGCAACCTTCCGGTGCAACAGGGCGGAACGGTCATCAAGGGCGACCCGCTGACCGAAGGCCCGCGCGACCCGCACGAGGTGCTCGAACTGGCCGGTGCGGCTGCCGTTTACGACTACTTCGTCGAGAACTTGCAGTCGGTGTACAAGGCGCAGGGCGTGGACATCAACGACAAGCACATCGAGGTCATCATCCGACAGATGCTGCGCAAGCGTCGAGTCCGCGAACCGGGCGACACGCCGTTCCTGCCGGGTCAGATCGTGGACCGCTTCCGCCTCGCCCGCGAGAACGAGAAGGTGCGGCAGCGCATCGAAACGGGGGCCAAGATCAAGTACGTCGACCCCGTCACCGGCGAGAACGTCGAGCGCGACGCCAAGGAGTCGACGGCCGACTGGATCCTGCTCGGCATCACCGAAGCGTCTCTGGCGACCGATTCGTTCCTCTCGGCAGCATCGTTCCAAAAGACGACTCGCGTCCTTACGGAAGCGGCGGTTCGCGGCAAGCGCGACAACTTGGTCGGCCTCAAGGAGAACGTGATCATCGGACGGCTCATCCCGTCCGGCACGGGCCTCAAGCAGTACCAGGACGTCGAACTTCTCGCCGAATCCGCGCCGAAGTGGGCTCAGAAGTCGCTCACGTCGCTCATTGACGCCGACGACTCGGCCCTCGAAGAGGATTCGGATCTGGCCTTCCCCCACTCGCTCATGCAGATGGTCGAGGACGAGGCCGGCTTCGAAGACGAAGAGTAAGGGCCCCTGCGGGCTTCTGCAAGACAAAGAACTCCCCCTTCGTCGAACGGGGAGTTCTTGCTTGTGGAACGGTGGCTCCGCTAGCCGCCCTTGACCAGCTTCAGCACGTCGCGAAACCGCTCGTGGTTGGCCGTCTGCATCCACTCGTACACCACGGACTCGGTGTGCGTGATCTGCACGCCCGATTGCCGCATCCGCGCGAGGCCGATGTCGTGCGCCAGCACGGAGCGTGCGGCGACGGCGTCGGCGGCCACCAGTACGTCGAACCCCCGCTCCCGCAGCAAGAGCGCTGTTTGGGTGACGCAGATGTGCGTCTCGATGCCGCACAAGACGACCTGCTTGCGGCCGCTGGCATCCAGCACCTCGTCGAACGCCTCGCACCCCGCGCACGCGAACCGCAACTTGCCGATGCGTGGCGAGCCGGAGGCGTCCAAGATAGCGGCAAGCGCTTCCTCGGTGCCTCCCATGCGCATGGGGTATTGCTCGGTGGCCACGATGGGTACTTCGAGCAGGCGGGCGCATTCCACCAGGAACGTCGAGCGGGCCAACGCGCCAGTGCCTCCGACAATGCCGTTCAGGAACGACGGCTGAAGGTCGACCACAGCGAGGATGGAGCGCGACGCGGAGGCAAGCATGACCCTAGGCGAACTTGCGGAAGTTCTCTTCGAACATCGCCTTGAGCTTGTTGGCCTGGGCGTCGTAAGCCTCGGGGTCTCGCCAGGTGTTGCGCGGCACCAGCACTTCGCTCGGCACGCCGGGGCAACTGGTGGGGATCGCCAAGCCAAAGATCGGGTCGGTCACGGTCTCAACGGCCGCGAGGCTGCCATCGAGCGCGGCGCGGATCATCGCCCGCGTGTACGCGAGCTTCATGCGTGCGCCGATGCCGTACGCGCCGCCGGTCCAACCCGTGTTGACGAGCCAAACGTTGACTCCGTGCTCGGCGATCTTCTTGCCCAGCAGGTCGGCATACGCCTTCGGGCGAAGCGGCAGGAACGGCGCGCCAAAGCACGTGGAGAACGTGGCTTGCGGCTCGGTGACCCCCGCCTCGGTTCCCGCGACCTTTGCCGTGTACCCGTTCAGGAACTGGTACATGGCTTGCTCGGGGGTCAGACGGCTGATAGGGGGCAACACGCCGAACGCATCGGCGGTGAGGAAGATGATGTTCTTGGGGTGACCCGCCTTGCTGGGGATCACTGCGCCCTCGATGAAGTCCACGGGATAGGCGCAACGTGTGTTTTCCGTGTACTTCGCGTCGTCGTAGTCGGGGACGCGGTTTTCGTCGAGCACCACGTTCTCCAGGACCGAGCCGAATCTGATGGCGTTCCAAATCTGCGGCTCGCCTTCGGCGCTCAGCTTGATGCACTTGGCGTAGCAGCCGCCTTCAAAGTTGAAGACTCCTTCGTCGGTCCAACCGTGCTCGTCGTCGCCGATCAGGGCTCGGTGGGGATCGGCCGAAAGCGTGGTCTTGCCTGTGCCCGAAAGGCCGAAGAACAGGGCGACGTCGCCCTCCTCGCCCACGTTGGCCGAGCAGTGCATGCTCAGCACGTTCTTCAGGGGCAGCAGATAGTTGAGGATGGTGAAGACGCTCTTCTTCATCTCGCCGGCGTACTGGGTGCCCAGGATCAGCACTTGTTTCTCGGCGAAGTTGAGGGCGATGACGGCTTCGCTGCGCGTGCCATCGGTTTCAGGGTCGGCCAGCAGCGTGCAGGCGTTGACGATGGTCCATTCGGGCTCGAAGGACGCGAGTTCCTCGGCCGTCGGACGGATGAGCAACTGCTTCACGAAGAGGGCGTGCCAAGCCTTTTCGGTGACGAATCGCACGCGGATGCGGTGGTCGGGGTCTGCGCCTCCGTAGGTGTCCACGACGTACGCTTCGCGGCCCTTGTAGTGCTCGGCCACCTTCTCGCGCAGCTTGGCGAAGGTCGCGGGGTCCATGGCCGCGTTGTTGTCCCACCAGATGTTCGGTTCGCTTCCCGGCTCGCGGACAGTGGCCTTGTCCTTGGGGGTGCGACCGGTGTACTTGCCGGTTCGGGCGACCAAGGCGCCGTTTGCGGCAAGAGTCCCTTCTCCAGCCGCGATGGCTCGCTCGATGAGTTCGGCCGTGGGCAGATTGCGGTGGACGGGGTTGCAGAGGGAGAGTTGGACGGGCTCGTTCGACGCTGAAGACATCCGCAAAAGACTCCTCCCGGATAGAATGAGGATCGCATGCGATCGGCCCGGGATAGAGGCATGATACCTTTGGACCGACCGATGCTTCAGGGACCGAGGAACCATGACCGAACTCACGTACGCGCTTTTGCCCGCCGATGCCGTCGAAGCCCGACTGCCCAGTCTGCCTGGTTGGGGGACGCATCAGGGAGCGCTGGTGAAGACGTTCGAGTTCGCGGACTACCTGTCCGGCGCATCGTTCGCCTCGGCGGTCGCGTGGGTGGCAGAGCAACTCAACCACCATCCGGACCTGCTGATCGGGTACCGACGGGTGACGGTGTCCACGATCACGCACGACTCGGGCGGCCTCACCGCCTTCGACTTCGAGTTGGCCGAACGCATCGAACGCTTGCGCGGTCCTGTATCATGAGAGAGAGGACGTAAATGCCGAAGAACCTGTTGATCCGCGTCGGTGTGCTGGTGATCGTGGCTTCCGCGCTCATGTATCTGGGCGCGATCGGGCTGAACTACATCAAGGATCTGTTGCCGTGGATCGGCGGGGGAGGAGTGGCGTTGCTGATCGTGGGCGTGTTGATGGAGGCTCAGAAGGCGAAGCAGGCGCCCTCGTTAGATGCCTCGACCGGAGTCAAGGTGCCCAAAGCCAACGAACCCGTGCACGAGGAAGACGCCGTCCGCTGACCAGGTTCGCGGTGGGGTTGGCACCCGCTGTTCGCGCAAGCAATAGCTCGACAGGTCCCGTGAGGTTCAATCCGTCGCGAGCAAGTTCTGGCCCAAGCTCAACAGCGCCTCGGCTTGGACCAACGTCGGCGCGTCGGCCACCACCCGCACCACGCCCCGCTCGGTCTTGGAACCCCGAATCCACAAGAAGCCTCGGCCCTTGGGCGATTCCAGGCGCACCTTCCACCCATAGCTCTTCCCGCGCGGCCGATCGCGGCCGACGTAGCGCGTGTACGAGTAGTGGAACGTGAACATGCCCCAATCCCGGGCGAGGAACCGAACGAACAACTCGGGGAAGCGGGATTCCAGCCGGTCCACCACGTCCTCCCAATCGCCGGGCGCTTCGCCCTTGGCGGCCAGCGTCCGCTGGGTGGGCAAGAGGTCCACAAAGCCGATCAAGCCGGTACCCAGTTGGCCCTTGAGGGCTTCGGCGGCGATGGCCCTCAATCCATCGTCGGCGCAAGCCAACAGCGCGCCGGCACCCACCAACGAACCGTCGCGGCACGTGGTGCCCGCAAAGATCGTGCCTCCGTTAGGGCCCTCGACACCCACCACGGTGCGGTAGCCCAGGGCGTCCAGGTCGCGCATCTTGGTCACGACGTTGATCTCGCCGGTTTCGACCTCGTGCACCTCGGCACCGAAGTGGTCGGCGATGGCGTGGACTCGGTAGGACGTTGCATCGGAGGCGACGACGGCAGGAGGACGCGTGTCGCCCGCCCGCCGATGCAGGCTGAGCGCGATCGCCACGTTGATCGCGGCCGCCATTTGGGGCGAGGGAATCGCCGCCTTTCCCGCACGGTCTACGTAGGTGAGGTTGCCGCGGTCGGCGTCGAAGTCGTAGGCGAGGCCGAACAACGCCCCTTCCTCGCGAACGCGCGCGGCCAGCGGCTCCAGCACGTGGGACCCATCGGGCAAGGTGGATTCGACATCGATCACGTGGCCGGGCTGACCCGGCTCGTCGTTCAGGACCACCGGGGTCACGCCCAGGCGTTCGAAGACCCGCGAGGCGATGCCGCTTGCCGCGCCGCCATTGGGGTCGAGGACCACCTTGACGTTGTGAACGTCCGTGTTGTAGTGCTCGGCGATGAACTCGACGTAGCGGTGGATGGCGTCCTCGCGGGCGTCTGGGCGCTCGTCGGGGACGCTTGGCTCGTCGCGCGGGGTGGGCGAGAACGCGTTGGCCGCGCGGATGAGCAGGCCCATCTCCGCGGCTGATAGCAAGGCGCCAGGGGGCGCGGGGTCCACGGCGACCGTCTCGATGCCGGTGGCGTACTTCCACCCGTTGTTGTCGAGCGGATTGTGGCTGGCCGTGATCATCGCGCCGCCGTGCGCTTGGAACTGACGCACGGCATGTTGCCAAACCGGCGTGGATACGATGCCGAGGTTGATGAGGTCCAGCCGCACCCCGAGGTCGCGGAACGCACACGCGATGCCTTCGGCTTGGGCGTCGAGCAGTTGCTCGCCGGTCGGGCGCGGGTCGCGCGCGAGCACGATGCGGGCCTCTGGCGCGGGGTTGGCCTGGAGGCGCGAAACGGCGTAGCAATAGGCGTGCCGGAAGGCGAACAACTCGTCTTCGAGCAACACCTTGGAGCCGGGGCCGATCTTGGCCCGGACCCCCGAATACGACTGCAGCCAACGTCCCGGCGTACCCATGACGTGCAGTCTAGCACCGCCGCACTCCGACCGGATGGAGCGGCTAAACTTGAGAGCAATGAGTTCCAAGAGGGTTTTGGTCACCGGGTCCTCCCGAGGCATCGGTCGCGCGATCGCGCTTCGCTTGGCGCGGGATGGTTGGACCGTTGCCGTTCACTTTTCCACCCACGAGCGACGCGGGCGCGAAGTCGAGAAGTTGTTGGGCAGCGCATGCAAGGGCGTCTATCAGGCCGACCTTTCGCAACCGGGTGCGGCGTCCCAACTGTTCCAGGCCGCGCTGGCGGATGGGCCGGTCGAGGCGCTGGTCAACAACGCGGGCGTCTACCTGCCCATGTCCATCTTGGAAGAGAGCGACGCCAAGTTCGCAGCCAACCTGCACAAGACGTTTGCGATCAACTTCGAGGCGTCGGCGCTGCTGACCCGCGCCGCGGCGCGCCACTTCGTGACCAAGGGTGGAGGCAAGGTCTGCAACGTGGCCAGCCGCGTCGGGTTCAAGGGCGAAGCCAGCGCTTCGCTCTACGCGGCTTCCAAGGCGGCCATGGCCAACATGACGCGGTCGTTGGCCGTCGAGCTGGCCCCCAACAACATCCAGGTGTTCGGTATCGCTCCAGGCTGGGTGGATACGGCGATGGTGCGCGACGGCATGGAGTCTCGTCTGCCGGAGATTCTCGCCACGATCCCCGTCGGCCGCATGGCGACACCCGACGATTGTTCTTCTGCCGTGGCGTTTCTGCTGAGCGACGAGGCGTCCTACCTGAGCGGCCACATCATCGACATCAACGGTGCGAGCTATTTCCACTAAGGGGCGTGTGCCTGGAGGGGCACGCTCCGTCGTGCCCTTGTTTGGACCCGACGGAGCGGGTCCCTCCAGAGCGCTTGTCGTCGCAACGGTTTGCCTGATGGCCGCGACGGGAACTGCCCAAGGCACCGACCCAGGCGCGCCGCGCCTCCGCACGGAAACCGAGGCGGGAAGCGTGGTTTGGGTCGAACACATGCCTGACGCCAAAGAGGTCGTGGTCAGCCTTTGGGCGTCCTCGCGCGATGTCGCCGAGACCCCCACCACCCACGGTCACCGGCACCTGATGGAGCACTTGCTCGCCCGAGGCGACGGCCAACTGGACCGACGCCTGGAAACCGAGGGCATCACGCTCACGGCCCAGACGTTTCGCTTCGCGATGCACTTCCAATTCCGGTGTCCCCCCGGCAAAGAAGGCCGCGCGTTTCAAGAAATCGCCGGGTTGCTGAAAGGCTTCGAACCCACCAAGGAACGCATCGAACACGAGTTGCGCATCATGCGCCACGAGTTTGCGTTGCGCGACGGGGCGGAGGCTTTGGCGGCGGCGGCATGGCGTGCCGCGTTCGGACAACGTGGGCTGGACGCATGGGGCACGCTGACCGCGATGTCCGGGGCGACTCCCGAATCCCTGAAGGCCCTCCATCGAGCCCATTTCGCCGAGCCCAATCTGGCCCTTGTCGTGGCGGGGCCAGTAGACCTGGACGCAACGACAGCTCAGGCCGTGGCCTTGCTGGCTACCGCTCCCAAGCCGGGTGAGCGGCTTGCCAGCGAACCGTTGGCAGGTGAAGCAAGCCGTGTCGAAGACGAGGCGTGCTTCGGCGAAGCGCGGGCCGCGATCACTCAGGGCTTTGCGCGCGACGAGACGCATTGGGCGCTTGCGGCTGCCTTGGCCCTGGCGACCGAGGTGCCGCGCAGCTTCGTCAGCTTCGTGCCCAGCGCCGAACCCGCCGTGGTGACCTGGGGACGCGACGACCAGCGACACGGTCTCGGTGCCATCGCCGACGGGCTAAGCCCCAACGACGAGGCGCGCCTGTTCCGCACCGGTTGGGAACTGGGTCAAGCGTGGTACGCCAACCAATTGCGTTCGCCGGCAGGGGTGGCGTATCTTCGCGGACTGTATGCCGTCCAATCGCGTGGTGCGAAGCCGGAAGACTCGGTCCGCAGGATTCAGGCGATGACGTTCGAGCAGTTCAAGGAAGGCCTTCGCGCCTTCGGCAAGGATCGCGGCGTGACCGTGGTCGGGGTGGGGCGATGACGTTCTCCATTCCCCTCGTTTGGAGGGGTGGCCGTCAGGCCGGGGTGGTCACCCTCATTGCTGCATCCATCGCCACCGGGGCCACCGCAGATTCCCCTCCTCTGGAGGGGTGGCCGATAGGCCGGGGTGGTCAAAACTCCCAAGTCCGTACCCTCGAACTCCACGACGCCGAGGCCGATTCAGTGGTCGTTCACGCGGCGATCTCGCTGCCGGAGATGAGCGACCACTACCGCGCCCGAGCGGAGATCCTGGCGGACGTCCTGAGTCAAGGCTCCGAGGCCTACCCGCGGATCACCGTTCGGCGGATGACCGGGGCGCTTGGCTCGCCGCTCCGGGGCTTCACGACACCGGGCACCCTTCACCTAAGGGCCGAGGTGCCCGTGGACGCGTGGGACAACGCCCTGATGGTGTTGGCCGACGCCCTTCGCAAACCTCTGTTGGAGGATGCCGCCATCCGGGCGAGCATCGAGGCGCGCACGCTCGTCGAGCCCACCGAGTGGAGCAAAGCGCTGGTCGGCCGCCGCTACGATTGGGCGAGCGTGCAACCGCGCGAGATTCGCGAACTGGCCCAAGCCATCCTGCGTCCCGAGCGGACGCTCCTGGTGGTGGCGGGCGCGCACGAGCCACGCAGCGCCGCAGCCCGCGTGGCCGCCCGGTTCGCAGGCTGGACGGCCGGACCAGTGCGGCGATGGACGTTCGACTCCGTACAACGCACCTGGTTCCCGCAGGGCCGATACGTGGACCTCTTGGGCCGCCCTTTCGATCCGCGCAACGAGTGGCCGGTCGCGTGTGTCGCGGCCCTGGCGCTCGGCGGCGGCAAGGACAGCACGATGTTTCGAGTGGTGCGCGAGCGCCACGCCTGGAGCTACCGCCAAGAGGCGTTCCTCCAGATGGAGGGCAATCGGTGGCGGCTCCGTAGCGTGGTCCAGCAGGCGCCTGGCACCGAGGGGCCGGACGCCGAGGCGCTCAGACAGGCCCTGCTTCTGGATGTCGCTGCGTGGGACGAATCCACGTTGAAGCGTGCCCTTGCGATGGCTCGTTTGGCGGCCTGGGGTCGGGTGCCGTCGCCTCTCCAGCTCGGGTCCTCGGGACGAGCCGACATGGCCTCGCTTGTGGGACGCGCACTCTTGGCGGCGCTCTGGTTCGAGAACACCGGGGAGCTTTGGAGCGCCGACGAATTCGCCGACCGGTGCGCGAAAGTCAAGCTCGACGAGGTCAAGCGGTGGACCGAGGCGCAACTCAAGGAGTCGTCGGGGCGTATCTATGGCGCAACGGGCTCACCGGCCCGATAACGTAGAATAGTCCCCATGCTTCGAGCCAACGCCGCCGATGAGCTCAAAGCCGGCCTGATGCGGTTCGTCGCCGCCGAGGCCGAGCGCTCGGGCGCGCGTGCGGTGGACCCGGGTCACCGGGTGCCGTTCAAGTGGCCGCCCCATGCCGTTAGCCACGACTTCAAGGTTCGCGAGGACCAGTGGACCGAGCGGGCCGAGTTCGTCCTGCACCACGAAGCCGTCGAGGTCGAGGTCGCTAAGACCGAGCATGGCGTGTTCGGTCGCTCGCCCAAGTTCTGGGCCGAAGCGCGCGGGCGCGATCTGGAGGAGATGGTCGAGGCGCTTGCGGCCGCCCTAGAACCCCTGTTCTCTCGACAAGAGTGCATCGCCCGCTGCCTGGGACGTCCGGGCCGCTTTGATGGCCGCATCGCCGATCTGGAAGCCCTGGACCTGCTGAAACTGCTGTATTGCCGCAACCGCGACGTGGGCAGGGAAGCGCAGACGATCATCGAGACCGGCCACGAGCGGCAGGTGCTGATGCCCTCGCTGATCGCCATCCTTGAGGATCGCCTCCATCCTTACCGAAGGGCCGCCCAATGGGCGGTGCTGGACCTCTTCGAGGACTTGCCCAGCTTCTGCGCCGACGCCGAGGACGAAACTGCTGCCGTGCGCGCTATGAAGGGCCTGCTCTGGGACGCTCAGGACGATTTCTGCCGCACCGTTTACAAGGCCGGGGTGGTGCTGGGTGGCCAGGTGCCGACTCCGAGCGGCGGCGACGCGTTGCTGGAGAGCCTGCATGCGCCTTCGCGCATCGGTCGGCGAAGCGCCATCCATGGCCTGTTTCACGTCGTCGAGTGGCAACCCGAGCGACGTGCCGAGGTGGTCGAAGCTCTGAGAGCGGCTGCCCAGCGCGAACCCGAACCCCTCCTTCAGGCGTTTGCCGCTCAGATGGCCGAAGACATCGCCGAGGCGCGCTACGACCACACCGAAGAGCCTACGTTCGACGAAGAGTCGCCAGCCGTTGGCGTATCATGACGTTTGTGGCAAGATTCGCCTGGCCGTTTGGCAAGCGCCGACCCGAGAACACCAGCCCGCTGTATGTTGAGGTGCGGGACGCGCTCTCGGATGTTCAGGCCTACGCCCGCTCTCACGGGGGGCAGATCCACTTGGTGGATGTCACGGACGATGGTCTGGTGAAGATCAAGCTGACGGGGACGTGCAATGGTTGCCCCATGTCGGATGTCACGCTCAAGCTCGGTGTTGAACGCCAGTTGCGCGAGTTGGTCCCTGCCGTTCGGCAGGTCGTTCAGGTTCGTTAGCGTCAGACGGGAAGCCGCTCGGGAATGCCGAGGTCCTCTTCGAAGCCGGCCATGACGTTCAGGGCATGAACCATCTGCGCCGCGCCGCCCTTGCCCTCGGGGTCGGCGACCACCGAGATGCGCAACCGGTCGGGGGCTTCGGCATGCACCGAGCAAGCCGCGTAAGGGCGTCCGGCGACTTCGGCAACAGGGGCATCTGGAACCAACCGGACATAGAACGAGCGACCGTACGCCTCCTCGAACAAGGCCTCCAAGTCCGCCGGAGACGCGGGCTGGATCGTGGCCACGACCTCGCATTGGCCAGGGACCTCGGTCGTTGCGGTGGTGTGGCCGTCCACGAACCCGAGATCGGCGAGCAGTGCTTGGATCGCCGGTCGCTCTTCGAGCGCTCCTGCCGCCGAGACGCTGGGCGGGCCGACGAGGATTCCCGCTCGCGCCAAAGGCGCCAAGGCGATCAGGGCAAGGGTCGCGGCCGGGCCGGGGACGGCGAACCGATCGGCGCAGACCATCGGGTTGTTGTCCACGATCTCGACCAGCCCCCGCAAGTCGCAAGCCAGCGGGTCGTCCAATACCTCCCGCTGCCAACCTCCTTGATTCCATTGCAAGTGCAAGGTGGGTTCGGGGAGCAAGACAACCTGCGGGTGCGAGCTCAGCAACGCTCGAAGCACGGGTCGCTGCGGGCAGGAGACTTCGATCATTGCCGTACGACGGTCGTGGTGGATTTGGCCCGGATCGGCTTCGCGCCGCCGGCCAGCGTGATGTTGCTGGTGACCTCGTATCGAATCAGCGTGCCGTCGGCGGGGTCGAGATGGACCGTACCGGTTCCGTTCAAGGCGATCGGGCCTTTGCCCTTCAGCGTGGCCGAAAGCACGGCCACACGCTTCTTGTTGATCGTCTGGAAGCCCTTGTACGTGTAGGTCGTCTCGACCATCGAGGGCTGGCCGCCGCCGACGGGCAATTCGGTCTCTTCGGTCCACTTGCCCCCCACCTTCAGCGGTTTGGGAGGCAGGGAAGCCGCCGCGCCGAACGCGCGTTCGGTGCCTTCGATGGTGCGGCCCGTCGGATCGATGGAAATCTGCACAGTCTGCAGCGGAGCGACCACCCGCCCACCACTCGTCATCGGGCCAGTGGCTACGCCAAGATCGTAGATGTTCGATCGCACGTTCGCCACGTTCAGAATGAACGGGCCAGACATCTGCATGTTGGTACCGTCGCCCGTGACTCGCGTGGTCTGTTGGTAGCGCAGAACCTGCCCCTTGGTCATGGTGATGCGAAAGGTCGTGGTGTCGCCCTTCTGGACGATCTGGGCCCCGCCTGTGGCCGTGAGAGCGGCGACCAGAGGCAGAATCAACCACACTCCCCTCCCTTGGAGGGGTGACCGCGAGGGCCGCCTCATTCCCCTCCCTTGGAGGGGTGGCCGCAAGGCCGGGGTGGTCCTCATCCGATGCCCTTCAGCGTCACTTCGAAGTAGACGATCATGTTCGGCGGGACCCCAAGGTCGCCTCGTCCACCAGGACCATAGCCGACCTTGCTCGGCAGCCTGATCCTTCGCTTCTCGCCGACCTTCATGCCGGTGATGCCAAAGTCGAGGCCCGGCAGGGCGATGTTGCCGTCGGTGCCCAGCTTGAACTTCTGGTTCGACCACTCTTCAAACTTGGAGTCGAGCGACGACATGGCGACGTAGTCGATCGTGACCTGATCTCCAGCCTTGCAGGCGGCGCCCGTCCCAGGGGTGAGGGTGTTCCAATCCACGATGTCCTCCTCGCCGGCTTTGACGAGGTCCACCAACTCGACGTCGAAGATCAGGTCGCTGTTCGGTGGAATCTTCTGCGAGCCCTGAGGACCGTAACCCATGTCCGAAGGAATCTTCAGGGTTCGCTTGCCGCCCGTCTTGAGTCCGACGAGGCCCTCGTCCCAGCCCTTGATCACCTGGCCCATTCCGACCGTGACCGCAAGCGGGAACTTGCCCGTCAGGTTGGAATCGAACTCGGTGCCGTCCACGAGCCGGCCGGCGTAGAGCAGATAGGCCGAATCGCCCTTTTCGATCGCTGCACCCGTGCCTTCTTTGGTGTCCTCCGTGACGAGCTTCGAGAGCTTGGGAGGGGCGTCCTTGGCCTGTTCGTTCGGCGATTTGGCCGCGGCTTTACCTCCAGCGTCTTGATTGCACCCGACGACGAGAAGCAGCGCAAAGGCACCGGGCACGATCCATGAGAGAAGCGGTCGCTTCATACGTTCAATGTACCTCCGAGCGGCATCGGTTGCATGGCGTTTGATGCAACGTCCAGCGGTCCTGATCGGGTTCCCCGCAGGGGCCATAATGAACGCCTTGAGTACCCAGAACCCCTCGAAGGTGCGGATCGTGACCCTTGGCTGCGCGAAAAACGACGTGGACAGCGAGGAGATCGCGGGCGTGCTCCAGCAGGAAGGGTTCCAGGTGGACGGGCTCGCCGAACGCGTGGACGTCACGGTCATCAACACGTGCGGCTTTCTCGAAGCCAGCAAGAAGGAGTCCATCCAAGCCATCCGCGATGCCGTCGAGGCCAAGAAGCGTGGCGAAATCGGCCGAGTCGTGGTCGCGGGGTGCCTCGCGCAGCGGCTGGGCGCCGATCTGATGAAGCTCGCGCCGGGTGCGGATGCCTACGTCGGCGTGGGCCAGATGGGCCGTTTTGGCGAGGTGGTTCGCGGCGCGATGCGCTCCAACGAGCCGACGCTGGACGTTTCGCCACCGCATCACCGGTGGGCGGACGTCTCCTCGCGTCCCCGAACCGGCCGGCCTTGGTCGGCCTACCTCAAGGTTAGCGAAGGCTGCGACCACCGCTGCACGTTCTGCACCATCCCCAGCTTCCGGGGTGCGCACCAAAGCAAGCCCATCGAACGCGTGATCGAAGAGGCGCACCACTTGGCGGCTCAAGGGGCCAGGGAGATCAACCTCATCGCCCAGGACGTGACTCAGTACGGTTACGACCTGTACAAGGAGTTCACGCTGCCACGTTTGTTGCGCGAACTCAACGCCGTGGACGGCATCGAGTGGATCCGCCTGCTCTATTTCTATCCCAACAGGCTCACCGACGAGGTTATTGAAGCCATGGCCACGCTGGACAAGGTCGTGCCGTACGTGGACATCCCGCTTCAGCACGTTCACCCGGAAACGCTACGGCGAATGAAGCGTCCGTGGGACGGCGACCGCTATCTAGCGCTTTTCAACAAGGTTCGGCAGGCCATGCCGCAGGTCGCGATCCGGACGACCTTCATCGTCGGGTTCCCCGGCGAGACCGAGCAGGAGTTCCAGGCCCTCCTCGACTTCGTCCGCGATGCGCGACTGGACCGAGTCGGGGCGTTCGTCTACAGCCGCGAGAAGGGCACGCCGAGCTACGACATGCCCGACCAAGTGCCCTTCCGCGTGAAGCGCGCGCGATACGACCAACTGATGACCCTCCAGCAGGGCATCGCTCTCAAGATCGGCCAGAGCTATGTGGGCCAAACGCTCAAGTGCCTCGTTGAAGAGGTGCGCGACGGCTGGACCATCACCCGCTCGTTCCGAGACGCGCCCGAGATCGATGGTCTGGTGCTCGTTCCGGGTCAGGCGCAACCGGGTGAGTTTGTGGATGTGACGATCAACGAGGCCGAACCCTACGACCTGTACGGAGACTTCTCCGCCTCGTGAACGCCCGGGCAGATTCGGGTCCGCTGAGCCAATCGGCGATCTTCAAACTGTATCTGCCGCTCGCGTTCTCGTGGGTGTTCATGGCGCTTGAAGCCCCCATCTGCCAGAGCGTCCTCTCGCGCTTGCCCGAGCCGACGCTCAACACCGCTGCATTGCTCATCGTAATGACACTCTCGATTTGGATCGAGAGCCCGGTCATTGACCTGCTTTCAACTTCGACCACGCTGGTCAAGGATCGCGCGGGCTTTCGCGTGGTCCGCCGGTTCGCACTCGCCATGATGGCGCTGGTGACGCTGGCGCATGCACTGATCGTCTTCACGCCCGCCTATTGGGCGATCACGCTGGGGGCGATGAAACTGCCGCGCGACGTGGCCGAGTGCGCACGGCTCGGCATGATGATCATGGTCCCTTGGAGCGCGTTCATCGGGTGGCGGCGCTTTCTTCAGGGCGTGATGATCTCGCGCGGCCAGACCAAGCAGATCGGCTTCTCGACGCTCAGCCGCGTCGTCATGGTGACCCTGACCTCGGGTGCGTTGTTCTTCGCCTTCCACAACACGGCGTTCGATGTCGAGCCGATGGCCATCGTGACCATCGCGTTGGTGGTGTCGGTGGCCGTCGAGGCGGGGTTCGTCCACATGGTGAGCCGCCCGATCGTGCGCGAGTTGCCGGAGATGGCACCCACTCGAAAGGACCTGTCCACGCGGTCGCTGGTCAAGTTCCACGCGCCACTGACGGGGACGACGATGGTCATGCTGATCGGCGGCCCGTTGGTCAGCGCGGCGCTCAGCCGGGCGGCGAACCCCGTGGACGTGCTGGCAGGTTGGCAGGTCGCGATGGTGGTCACGTTCCTTCACCGGACTATCGTCTTTGCCCTTCCCGAGGTCGTCATCACGCTCGCGAAAGACGATCAGAGCGTTGCCGCTCTACGCAAGTTCTGCGTCACCGTCGGCTGTTTCGCCTCGGGTTCGATGGTGTTGATGGCCGCGACTGGGGGGGACGCCGCGTTCTTTCGGGGGCCTCTTCACGCCGAGGCCGGACCCGCCCATCAAGCCCATCTCGCCTACTTGGCGGCCATTGGGTTGCCCATCGTCGGCGCGATCCAGTCGTACCTGTGGTCTGCTCCCCAAAAATGAAGACGTCGCAAGATGAGTCTCCCCCGTCCTTT
>ERZ761602.660-NODE-660-length-71079-cov-9.245875_pt1 | contig 71079 bp, 78 predicted proteins | sample MGYA00512165_ERZ761602 | MGnify/ENA primary metagenome ERZ761602 (study PRJEB28899, sample SAMN02445085) | bioreactor sludge metagenome | biome: EBPR sludge; isolation source: Thorneside wastewater treatment plant | place: Australia: Brisbane, Thorneside Wastewater...
CAAAACGGCTTGTCCTTGCGGCGCAGGGCGCGCAGCTCTGGCCGATCCTGTTCGACCGCTGCGGTTTGGAGATCGCCTTCGCCCACCGTACTTTCGCCTGGGAGAGCGAGGCGCGTGGCAAGGCACATGTGCATGTGGTCGTGCTCGGCCTCACCCGCGCCGAGGACGAACCCAAGGAAAAGCGGCTCTTCTCCTATGACGACATCAAAGGCGACCCCGTCGAAAGCCGCCACGCGGCGCTATCGCCGTATCTGTTCGATTCGAGCGGATTGGGGGATCGGCACTTGGTTGTGGATGAGGCATCACGTTCGCTGAGCGAAGCGCCTACCATGAGAACCGGTTGCCAACCTATCGACGACGGCAACTACATTTTCACGAATGAGGAGAAGGACGCATTTCTTGCGACGGAGCCCGGTGCAGCGTCGTTCCTTAAGCCTTACGCCAGCGGCGATGATTTCATCTACAACGAGTTTCGGTGGATTCTTGCGTTGCAGTCTGCCGAGCCTCAACAGCTCAAGCAATTGCCAGCAGTTAGTGAGCGCATGCGGAGAGTACGCGAGTTCAGAGCTGCGAGCACGCGCGAAAGCACGCGCGCGATTGCTGCCTATCCAACTCGATTCAACGTAGAGGCTATCCCTGAGCGTCCATTTCTTGCAATTCCAGAGGTGAGCTCTGAACGTCGTGACTACATCCCGGTTGGCTGGCTAGCGCCACCAGTGATCCCCTCGAACAAAAATTCGTTTCATACCAGACGCCAACCTTTGGGACTTCGCCGTAGTCACTTCGCGCATGCACATGTCGTGGACCCGTTACATCGGGGGCAGGTTGAAGAGCGACTTTCAGTACTCGCTAGGAATAAACTACAACACCTTTCCCTGGCCCGCGGCGGACGACAAAGCCAAGGACAAAATCCGCACTCTGGCGCAAGCCGTGCTCGACGCGCGCGTGGCGCACCCGGGCGCGACCTTGGCCGATCTCTACGATTCCGATCTCATGCCCGCCGATCTCCGCAAGGCGCACCGCGATCTCGACGCCGCAATCGACAAGCTTTACCGCCCCGCGCCCTTCGATTCCGACCGCGCCCGCGTCGAGCATCTGTTCGCCCTTTACGAACAGCTCGCCGCCCCGCTTATTGCGGCCGCTCGGGCGAAGCGGAAGCGCAAGTAGCCCCCCCTCCCCCCTTGCCTTTCGGGCCCGGCGCCACCATTACACGCCCTCGCCGGAGAGGTGGCCGAGTGGCTGAAGGCGTCAGTCTCGAAAACTGAAATAGGTGCAAGCCTATCGCGGGTTCGAATCCCGCCCTCTCCGCCACCTTGGTCTTGACCAAGCGAGCGCCTACCTGAGCGGGGCATGCCTAGCCAAAAGCCGCGCCTGGTTAATCTCGATCTCGACCTGATACGGGCCTTCGTGGCCGTGGCGGAGACGAAAAGTTTCACCCGCGCCGGCGCGCGCCTGGGGCGCACCCAGCCGACGGTGAGCCTTCAGATCCGTCGTCTGGAGGAGCAGGTGAGCGCCGAATTGTTCAGCCGCGATCCGCGCCGCGTCGTGCTCACGGCGCAAGGCGAAGGCCTGCTGGCGCAGGCGCGCAAATTGCTGCGCCTCAATGATGAAATCGTCGGCGAAATTTTCGAACACGCGCTGGAGGGCGAAGTGCGCTTGGGAGCGCCGGAGGATTTCGCCACAACCCACCTCCCCGGCATTCTCGGCGACTACGCGCGCGCCTATCCGCATGTGAGCCTTTCGGTGACCTGCGATCTCACATTGCGGCTCATGGAGAAGATGCAGCAGGGCGAACTCGACTTGGCGTTGATCAAGCGCGACCCCATGGGCGGCGACGCTGGCGTGAAGGTCTGGCGTGAGCGGCTGGTTTGGGTCGGCGCTGGCGAGGATGTCTTGCCGCAAAATGCGCCCCTGCCCCTCGTGGCCGCGCCCTCGCCGTGCATTTATCGCAAGCGCATGACCAGCGCGCTCGACGCGGCCGGCCGCCCGTGGCGCGTCGCCTACACGAGTCCTTCGCTCGCGGGCCAGCACGCGGCGTTGCGCGCCGGCTTGGGCGTCATGGCGTTGCCAAGCGAGATGGCGCCGGACGATTTGACGATCTTCGGCGCCGATGCGGGCTTCCCGCCGCTCGATGACATTGAAATCGCGCTCATCCGCGCCGGCAAAACCTTGCCGGTCGCCGCCGAGCGCCTGGCGAACACCATCCTTGCGTCGCTCGACAGCGGCCAATAACAGCTATTGCGGTTTCCAATAGCCGCGCCTCTTCAAAACCGGGTCGCCAACGCCATCTCCCCAGAGCCAGGCCGGGCCCCTCTGGCGGCAGGGTTTCAACGCCCTCCGTGATGTCGGACTGGAGGACTGCGGGTCGGAGCGCGTCTTCCGCGCATCCCGTCCCCCCAACCCGCGCAAAGTCGCGGCAGAGGCCTCCGCCCGCAGTCCCTTCTCAACAAGAGTCCCAACGCCGCGAAGCGCGCTCGCGGTATTGCGCCTAGGGACCCAGACGCAGAGCGAGGCTGCCTTGGATATCACCACGCCCGGAATTTTCCTGCTTGAGTACGCCGGCCAGCCGGTATGGCTTTGGCTCGCATTCTTGAGCTTCATCTTCTTCCTGCTCTGGGTCGATCTCGGCCTGCTGAACAAAAAGGATGGCGTCGTCTCGCCACGGAAAAGCGCGCTTATGTGGGCGAGCTTTGCGTCGTTGGCGGCCCTCTTCGGACTTTACGTGGGTTTCGTTTACGAGCCGGACCCGCGTTACTATTCCTCTCCCGAAAATCTCAACCACAAGGCGCTGATACAGTACTTCACCGGCTATCTGCTGGAGACCGCCCTCGCGTTCGACAACATCTTCGTCATTTCACTCATATTCACGTTCTTCGCCGTCCCGCGGGAATACCAACATCGCGTCTTGTTCTGGGGGATCATCGGCGCGATCGTCTTTCGCGCCATCTTCATCTCGCTCGGCGCGGCGGTCGTAAATGAATGGACCTGGGTTCTCTACATCTTCGCCGCATTTCTGATTTGGACCGGCTGGAAGATGATCTCCGGCGCCGCCCACGACTTGAAGCTCGAGGACAACATCGTTCTGCAATTCGTGAAAAAACGCCTGCGCGTGACCGACGCGATCGACAATCACAATTTCTTTGTACGCCGCCCTCACCCTCAATCAGGCGGATTGGTGCTGTTCGCCACGCCGCTCTTCCTGGCGCTGATCATGGTAGAGGCCGTCGACATCGTATTCGCCGTGGACTCCGTGCCCGCGATTTTCGCCGTCACCCGCGATCCGTTCATCGTGTACACCTCGAACATCTTCGCCATCCTCGGCCTGCGTTCGATGTATTTCATGCTGGCCGCGGCGGTCGAACGCTTCAAGTACCTCAAATACGGGCTTTCGCTCGTGCTGGTGCTGATTGGCGTGAAGATCATCTGGAACTTCGGGCTGTCCAAGGAACTGCACCTCGTTCCCTACCTCGAGCCCCATTGGTCCTTGCTGGCGACGATCGCCCTCATCGGCGGCGCGATCGCCTACTCGCTTGTGCGCACGCGCGGCGCGCCGACCTTTTCCCACCCCAATCAACCTTCTCTTCGAGCGGAGTAAGACATGCCTCTCCTGATGTGCCCGAACTGCAACGCCAACATGCAAGCTCTCAATCGCAGCGGTGTCGAGTTTGATATGTGTCCCACATGCCGTGGCGTATGGTTAGACCGTGGCGAGTTGGAGAAAATCATAGAAAGCACACGCGGCGAGCTGGCGGCGCCTGCGCCAGCCGCCAACCCGCATCCCCAACGCAGCTACGGCGAACGGGGTGAATTCGGCGAGCGCGGCGAGTACGGTTACGGTCGCCGCAGGCGCGGCAGCCTATTCGATCTCTTCGATTGACCTAGCCAGGTTCCTACTCCGCGGCTCTTAGGCGAGGCGCGCCGGCTTCGTCGGCGACCGGCGTCGCTTCGGGCGAACCTTCATCGTCGCGCATCACCACGTAGATGGCGGGGATAACGAGAACGGTAAGCAAGGTTGAGGACGCTAAGCCGAAGAGCAACGAGATCGCGAGCCCCTGAAAAATCGGATCCGTCAAGATCACGCCCGCGCCGATCATCGCGGCGATCGCGGTCAGCAGTATGGGTTTAAAGCGAATGGCGCCGGCTTCCAGCAAAACTTCACGCAAGGATTTCGCCTCGGTCTTCGCGTGGCGAATGAAGTCCACCAGCAGAATGGAGTTGCGCACGATAATGCCGGCAAGCGCGATAAAGCCGATCATGGATGTCGCCGTGAACGGCGCATTGAACAAGATGTGACCAATGACGATGCCGATGAGCGTGAGCGGAATGGGCGTTAAGATCACCAGCGGCAGCTTGAAGCTCTTGAACTGCGCGACCACCAGGACATAAATGCCGAAAATGGCCACGGCGAAAGCCGCCCCCATGTCGCGGAACGTGACATAGGTGATTTCCCACTCGCCATCCCAAAGCAGCGTCGGGACGGATTCGTCTTCCGGTTGGCCGTAAAGGCTCACGGCGGGGCGTGGCAGTTCGCCCCAATCGTGGCGCTTCACCGCGTCGCCGACTGCGATCATGCCGTAGATGGGCGCCTCATAGGCGCCGGCAAGTTCGGCCATCACCATCTCGGCGTAACGGCCGTCACGCCGGAAAATCGGGAATGATCCCTGCTCCTCCTGCACCGAGACCACTTCGCCCAGTTGCACGAGGCGCGATCCGTTCGCGGCCATCGCCACTGGCATCGCGGCCAAGTTCTCGGACCAGGTTCGCGAGGATTGCGGCAAACGCACCGCGATCTCAATGGGGTTGCGCCCCTCGCCACGATGCGAATAGCCGACAACTTGACCGCCAAGCGTCGCCGCGACGGAATCAAGCACGTGCTGTTCGGAGACGCCAAAATACTCCAGCTGGGTGCGATCAGGCGTCATTCGCAGGCGAGGCCGCGGCTGCCCATAGCTGTCGTCGATATCGACGATGTAGGGCACGCTCGAAAAAATCTGCCGCACCTGGCTCGCGACAGCGCGACGAGTTTGCGCGTCTGGACCGTAGACTTCGGCGAGAAGCGTCGAAATCACGGGAGGGCCTGGCGGAACTTCCACCACGCGCACGGCCGTCCCCTCGGGCGTATCCAGCGCCTGGAGACGTTCACGCAAATCCAGCGCGATCGCGTGACTTGAGCGATCGCGCTGCTGGCGCGGCGCCAGTGTCACCTGCAGATCGCCGAGCTCGGGCCGATTGCGCAAATAGTAGTGCCGTACAAGGCCGTTGAAATTAAACGGCGCAGCGGTTCCGGCGTACGCATCCACCGATACGACTTCCGGCGCTTGCGCGACAATCCGCGCGGCCTCGATCAGCACACGCTCCGTCGCCTCCAACGAGGCGCCCTCGGGCAGATCGACAACCACCTGCACTTCCGACTTGTTGTCGAATGGCAGGAGCTTCACCCGTACGATCCCGAAAGCGAAGAGAGAACACGCGATAACCGTCGCCACGCCCACGCCAACGAGAAACCGTCGTGCGGATTTGCGGGTTCGGATGATCGGCGCGGCGACCCTTCGATAAAGCCGCCCAAGCGCGCCCTCCCCCCCGTGTCCATGACCCGCATGTGCGGCCTCAAGCGTCTTGCGCGCGAAACGCACCATAAGCCACGGTGCGAGCACAACCGCGACAAAGAACGAGAACAGCATTGCCGCGGACGCGTTGGCCGGAATCGGCGCCATGTATGGGCCCATTAAGCCCGACACGAACATCATCGGCAGCAACGCCGCGACGACGGTCAGGGTGGCGATGATTGTTGGGTTGCCCACTTCCGCGACCGCCTCGATCGCGGCCTGATGCCGCGTGCGTCCATCTCGCATCGCCCAATGGCGCGCGATATTTTCGATCACCACGATTGCGTCGTCGACCAGGATGCCGATCGAAAAGATGAGCGCGAAAAGGCTCACGCGATTGATCGTGTAACCCATCAGGTTCGAGGCGAAGAGCGTCAACAAGATGGTCGTGGGGATGACGAACGCCGTGACCAGGGCTTCACGCCAGCCAATCGTGAATACGATGAGAACTACAATGGAGAGCGTCGCCAATCCCAGATGGAACAGCAGCTCATTGGCCTTTTCGTTGGCGGTTTCGCCGTAGTTGCGCGTCATGACCGCGCTTACGCCCTCAGGAATGAGGCGACCCTCGAGCTGGTGAAGGCGGCGTTCGATCGCTTGCGAGACGACAACGGCGTTGGCGCCGTCGCGCTTGGCGATCGCGAGGCTCACGGCAGGCGCCATCAAGCCCTCGTCGCCCTCCCTAGTGAACCGCCAAACCCGCGCCTGGTCCTCGCGCGCGCCGAGCGTCACCTCGGCGACGTCGCGCAGATACACGGTGCGGCCGTCGGCGGCATGAACCGACAGCAACCCAATGTCCGCCGGCTCGTCCAGCGTGCGCCCGATCACGGCCGAGGCCGTGTCGCTGCGACCGCGCAGATCGCCCCCGGGGAAAGAGCGGTTGGCGTTTCGCACAGCGTCGATGACGGAGCTGAGCGGAACGCCATAAAGCGCCAGACGTCCAGGGTCGGGCGCGACGCGAATTTCTTGAGGCCGGCCGCCAACGATGAAGGTGAGGCCGACATCCTCAATCTTCATGAGTTCGCTTTGGAGTTCATCTGCAATCAGGTAGAGCGCCTGATCGTTCCAGCGATCCGCCACACTCGCTTCGGGCGACAACGTGATCACCGCGATCGGCACATCGCTGATGCCGCGCGCCACGATCTGCGGCTCAGGCACGCCGACGGGAATTCGTCCATAATTGGCGCGCACCTCCTCGTGAATGCGGGTGATCGCGTCGTCTGGGTCCGTGCCCACCTCGAAACGCGCCGTCACCAAAACCGCGTCGTCTTGTGTTTGGCTGTAGACGTGCTCAACGCCGTCTATGCCTTTGACGATGGTCTCCAGCGGCTTGGTGATGAGTTCCACCGCATCCGGCGCGCGCAAGCCATCGGCGCGCACCATGATGTCGACAAGCGGCACGCTGATTTGCGGCTCTTCCTCACGCGGAATGCTCAGCAGCGCCAGCAGCCCGAGTGCGATCGCGGTCAACAGGAAGAGCGGCGTCAGCGGCGAGCGAATGGTCGCTTGCGTAATGGCGCCGGAAAGCCCGAGTTTCATGCGCCCGGCTCCGCTGGAACGATTTGATCGCCGGCGCGCAGGCCAGAAAGGATCTCTATGCCGTCGTCCATTCCCTCCAAGGGCGTCGCGGCGCCGCGCTGAACCGGCGCTTCGACAATGGCGTCCTGACGCCACAGCCGCACATAGTCCACGCCGTACCGCGTGACGATGTAGGTCGCGGGAATGACGAACGCGCGACGTTCGCCCGCTGGCGCGAGCACACGAACACGCGCGCCGATATACTGGCCGTCAAAGCTGGCGGCGTCCAAATCCGCGGTGACAAGCCCATTGTCGATCGCTGGGTAAACCTGGCGCACGCGCGCGGTCCGCACGCCGTCGCCGTTGTCGCCCAGGATGCGAATCTCCTGCCCTTCGCGTAACAAGCCCGCCTCGCCTTCCGGCATCTCGATCCGCAAGACGCGGGCGCCCGTCGAAATCGCCACGACAATGTCGCCGGGCATCACAACCGCGCCCTGCGGGATTGGCAAACGCGTGACCCGACCGTCGGCGGGCGCATACACGCGGCCTTGAGCGGCGACCGCGCCAGCGGCGCCCGCTTGCGCTCGCGTGGCGCGCAGTTGCGCTTCCGCCGCGCGCGCTTCCGCTTGGATCGCGTCCATGCGCGCCTGCGAGTAAAAGCCGCGTTCGAACAACACCTGCGCGCGCTGAAGATCGCTGCGCGCGCGCTCCGCCGCCGCCTCGGCGGCGGCAACCCCCGCATTGCCGGCTTGCGCCTCAAGCGCCAACCGCTGATCCGCGACAACGGCCAAAAGCTGCCCGCGCCGCACCTGATCGCCCTCGCGCACGAGGACGCGCTGGAGCGTGCCGCTGATGCGCGCGCGCGCGTCGCCCACGTCGCGGTTGGTGAGAACGGCGGCGACGGTCTTATAGTCCGGCGCTACGCGTTCTTCGACCGTCAGCAGGCCCGTGGGCGGCGCCGCTGGTTGCGTGTCGGCGCCATTGTGGGCGCGCCCGCAGCTCCAGAGCAGCGTGGCCGCCAGCAAGATCAGCGCCAGTTTTGGCCAAGCCATCGGAACCGCTCCTACCGGCGATCGCGGATCATGCCGCTCGCTGGGTCGATCGTCACCGTGGGAAGACCCGCGACCTTCCATGCGCCGATGCCGCCTCGCATGTGGGCACGCAGCGGCACGCCGGCTTCCGCGGCGGCGGCGAACGCTGTGGCGGAACGTTTCCCCGACCCGCAATGGAACACAATCAGCCGCTTCTCGTCGCGTGGCAGCAGAGCCGGATCAAATGTTGAGAGCGGATACAGCAAGGCGCCATGAATGCGTTCGGCGGCGTATTCAGGCGGTTCGCGCACATCGATCAAGACGATCTCCCCCGCTTTCAGCGCGGCGGCGATTTCCTCGGGCGACATCGTCGGCGGGTTGTTGAACATGACTATCTCCTCGGTTCCTTGACTTGTTCCACGGCGCAAAAGCTGCGCGCGAGCGCAGCCATCACGTCCCGTGCCGCATCGCTCCTCAACGCGTAATAAATCGACTGCCCCTCACGGCGCGGGCTGACGAGACGCTCACGCCGCATCACCGCGAGGTGCTGCGAAACAACCGTTTCGCGCACGCCCAGCCACGCCGCGATCGCGCCTACGGTTTCTTCACCTTCGGCCAGCCGGCAAGCGATCATGAGGCGATGCGGGCTCGCCAGCGCCTTTAATAGCTGGCTCGCCTCCTCCGCGCGCTCGGTCGGCAAAACGCCCGTTGGTTTCATACTTGCGCATATACGGCTTTGCTTATATATAGTCAAGCAAGAACACGCCCCGCCGCTCGGAGCGGCGTCTGACAAGGAGGAAACAGATGGCTGACGTTGTTGTGCTCGGCGCGGGTCTTGGCGGCGTGATCGCGGCTTACGAAATCAAGGAAAAGCTGCGCGGTAAGGATCGCTTAACCCTGATCTCAAAGGGCGACGCCTATCACTTCGTTCCTTCCAATCCATGGGTGGCGGTGAAGTGGCGCGACCGAAAAGCCATCGAGGTGAAACTGCCGCCGGTAATGAAGCGAAAAGGCATCCAATTCTCGGGAGCTGGCGCGCGGCGCGTTCATCCGGCCGAGAATCGCGTTGAACTCGCCGATGGAAGCTCGATCACATACGATTATCTCGTCATCGCGACCGGACCTGATCTGGCGTTCGATGAAATTCCAGGGCTCGGTCCCAACGCCAATACGCAATCCATTTGCCATGTCGACCATGCGGAGCAGGCGTCGACCGCGTTCGACGCGTTTTGCTGCAACCCCGGCCCCATCGTTGTCGGCGCGGTGCAAGGCGCCAGCTGCTTTGGGCCCGCGTACGAATTCGCCATGATCCTCGACACCGAACTTCGCAGACGTCGCCTGCGCGACCGCGTGCCGATGACGTTCGTCACCTCCGAACCCTATATTGGCCACCTCGGGCTCGACGGCGTCGGCGACACCAAGGGCCTTCTCGAAAGCGAGATGCGCAACCGCCACATCAAATGGATCACCAACGCGCGCGTCGCATCCGTCGACCCGGGCATGATGCATGTCGAGGAAATCAACGAGGACGGCGCGGTCAAGTCCACGCATGATCTGCCCTTCGGCTTCTCGATGATGTTGCCCGCTTTCCGCGGCGTCGAGGCGATCAGGGGAGTTGAAGGTCTCACCAATCCGCGCGGCTTCGTGTTGATCGACAAGAACCAGCGCAATCCCACCTACCCGAACATATTCAGCATCGGCGTGACCGTCGCTATTCCACCGATGGGAAAGACGCCGGTCCCGGTCGGCGTTCCCAAGACCGGCTTCATGATCGAGTCGATGGTGACGGCGACGGCGGAGAACATTGGCGCGCTCGTGCGCGAGAAGGAAGCGACCGCGGAAGCAACCTGGAACGCGGTCTGTCTCGCGGACTTCGGAGACGGCGGCGTCGCCTTCGTGGCGCAACCGCAGATTCCGCCGCGCAACGTCAACTGGTCGGCCGAGGGCAAGTGGGTTCACCTCGCGAAGGAGGCGTTTGAAAAGTACTTCCTCGGCAAGATCCGCAAAGGTCAGAGCGAGCCGTTCTATGAAGGCGTCGTCATGGACATTCTCGGCATCAAGAAAGTGAAAGACTGACGCCATGGATGCGCTCGCCCAAGTCGCCTGCCCCGCGTGCGGCACTGGCAATCGCATTGCGCCGGGGCGCGATCACGCCGCCGCCAAATGCGGGCAGTGCGGCGCGCGGCTCATTGCTGGCGCGCCAATCGACGTAGATGACGCGGCGTTCGCGAAGCACCTCCAGCACACAAAGGGGCTCGTCGTGCTTGACATTTGGGCGCCCTGGTGCGGGCCGTGCCGCATGATGGCGCCGCACTTCGCGGAGGCGGCGCAGCGCTTCGCCGACAAGGCGGTGTTTCTAAAAATGAACGCCGATCAATGCCAAACCCCATCGCGCCTCGGCGTGCGTGGCATTCCCGCGATCTTTCTTTTAGAGGACGGCAAGGTCATCGCCCAGCAAGCGGGCCTCATGACATCTGATCGTCTCGCCCAGTGGATTCAATCAGCAAGGAGATCTCCATGACCCTAGACCGCGCCGTTCTGGCTTTCGCTGGCTTCGTCGTTCTGGTGAGCATCGCGCTCGCGCACTTTGTGCATCCCGCCTGGATTTGGCTCACCGTTTTCGCCGGCGCCAACATGCTGCAAGCGGCGTTTACAGGCTTTTGCCCCGCGGCGCTGATCTTCAAGGCGTTCGGTGTGAAGGCTGGGTGCGCTTTCGAATAGCGATCGCGCCAAACCTCAACGATGTGAAGGGCCGCCATAGAGGTCGCACAGCACGCCGATCAGTTTTTCGGCGATCGGGTCGGCGAGTCTGTAGTAGATCGTCTGCGCGTCGCGTCGCGTCGCGACCAGTCCATCCGCGCGAAGTTTCGCCAAATGTTGCGATAGAGCCGACTGGCTGAGAGGGACATGCTCGCCGAGCTCAGTCACCGACATTTCGGTTCCGCTCAGGCGGCACAGCACCGTCAAACGCTGCTCGTTCGCGAGAAGCTTCAACAGCCGCGCGGCTTCGACGGCGCGCGGCTCCAGATGCTCAACCGGGCGCGACGCTAAGCGCCGCGCCGATGCGGCGGCGCCAGCCAGCTTCTTAGCTTTGCCCTTCTTCACCGCAGCGGTCTGCATACAGCCCCGACTCCCTACTTTAGCAACGCCGAATAAGCACGGCGGCAAGATCGGCGACAAGGGGTCCGCGAGCATTGACTCGCCCGGCCGCCAGCGTAGGTGAGAGGGTTCACCTGCTCTCGGGGGAATCGTGCAACACGGACAAGGCCTGATTGGGATTGTCGTCATTCTTGCGATGGCCGTCCTCGTTTCCACGAATCGGCGCGCCATCCGGCTGCGGACCATGGTCGCCGCGCTCGCCTTGCAAGCCGCGCTCGCGGCGCTTGTGCTCTACCTGCCCGCCGGCCGCGCCGCTCTCAGCGCGATGTCGAACGGGGTGCAAGCGCTCATCAATTTTTCCTCCGACGGCATTACGATGGTGTTCGGTCCGCTCGCCAATGACGTCGGCTTCAGCTTCGCCGTCAACGTACTGCCGATCATCATCTTTTTTTCTGCGCTGATGTCGGTGCTCTACCACATTGGCGTCATGCAGCCGATCGTGAACTGGGGCGGCGGACTGCTGCGCCTTCTGCTCGGGACGGGGCGGGTCGAATCGCTGACCGCCGCCGCGAACGTGTTCGTCGGTCAAACGGAAGCGCCCTTGGTTGTGCGCCCTTATCTGGGCCAAATCAGCAACCCGCAGCTGTTCGCTATCATGACGACGGGCATGGCTTCTGTGTCGGGTAGCGTGCTCGCCGCCTACGCGCAAATGGGCATCGACATCGACTATCTCCTCGCCGCCAGCTTCATGTCGGCGCCCGGGGGTCTGCTGATGGCGAAGATCATCATGCCGGATGAGAAAGCGCCGCGCCAAACCCAGGATGAGCCCGCCCATGTCGCCGCAACGAACCCGGAACCGGAAGCAGCGCGCCATTCCAACGTGATCATGGCCGCGGCCACCGGCGCGCAGGACGGTTTGATTCTCGCGGCCTCGATCGGCGCGATGCTGATCGCGTTCGTTTCGCTGATCGCATTGCTGAACGGCGCGCTTGGCGCGCTCGGCGGCCTCGCGGGCTTCGAGGATATTTCGCTGCAACGTTTGCTCGGCTTCGTGTTCGCCCCGGTGATGTGGCTGCTCGACGTGCCCTGGTCCGAGGCGCGGCAGGCCGGCGCCGCGTTTGGCGAAAAACTCATCCTCAACGAGTTCGTTGCGTTCCTTCACCTCGGCGAGATTCGCGAGACGCTCTCGCCGCGCACGGTCGCGATCACAACATTCGCGCTTTGCGGCTTCGCCAATCTGAGCTCAATCGGCATTCTTATGGCGGCGCTCAACACGCTGACGCCGAAGCGCGCGCCGGACATGGCGCGCTATGGATTGCATGTCGTCGCGGCCGGCTCGCTCTCAAACTTGATGAGCGCAGCGCTGGCGAGCTTGTTCATCCCGGGGTGAGATAGCCTTTGTCGCCGCGTCCGCTCATCATCGATTGCGACCCTGGCGTTGACGACGCCGTTGCGTTGCTCCTGGCCTTCGCATCGCCGGATGTGTTTGACATCGTTGGCGTGACCACCGTCGCAGGAAACGTCTCCAGCACGCTAACGGCGCGCAATGCGTGCATCATTCGCGACATCGCGGAGCGCGCGGACGTTCCAGTGTTCGCGGGCGCGGCTGGTCCTCTGATGGCGGAGACGGTCGAGGCCGGACACTTTCACGGCGAGAGCGGCCTGGGCGATCTCGCGATCGCCGAGCCAAGCTGCGACGTATCGGCCGCTCACGCAGTGCATTTCCTCGCCGAGACGCTCGTCGCGGCCGCGCCCAACTCAATCAGCCTTGCGGTCACGGGTCCGCTCACCAACCTTGCCCTCGCCCTACGCCTCGCGCCTGAGGTCGGGCGGGCGCTACGAGAGGTCGTGATCATGGGCGGCGCGCGCACCGAAGGCGGCAACATCACGGCGTCCGCCGAATTCAACATCTACGCCGATCCGCACGCCGCGCGTATCGTATTTGCCAGCGGATTGCCGATCGTGGCCATCGGCTTGGACGCGACGCATCAGGTACGGACCACCGATGCGCGCATGCGCGAGCTTGGCGCATTGAGCTCGGCGCGGGCGCGCGCCGCGCACCAGCTGTTGCGCTTTGGCGAACACGTGGAACGCACGCTCGCCGGTCGCGAGGGCGCTCCGCTGCACGATCCATGCCCAATTGCTTATCTGATGCGGCCGGACTTGTTCACAACCGTTCCCGCCTGCATTGCCGTTGAAACGGAGTCCACGCTTACTCGCGGTCACACGGCCGTCGAGTTTCGCCTGCAGGCGCCGACAAACACACGCTGGGCGGCCCAAGTGGACGCGGACGGCGTCTTCGACGAACTCATCGCGAGGCTCGCATGACCGGCGTCGTACGCATCGCCGTCGTTGGCTCGGTCAATCTCGATCTCGTGGCCCGCGCCGCACGCCTGCCCGCGCCGGGCGAAACAATCGGCGGCGCGCACTTCGCACGTTACCCAGGCGGCAAAGGCGCCAACCAGGCGCTCGCCGCGCGACGCCTCGGCGCGCAGGTCGCCATGCATGGCCGCGTCGGCGCCGACGCGTTCGCGCCCGAAGCGCTCGCCTTGCTCGCGGCGGAAGGCGTCGACCTCACACACTGCGTCGTTGACGCCACCGCTCCAACCGGCGTCGCGCTCATCACTGTGTCGGGCGACGGTGAAAATCAGATCGTCGTGGCGCCGGGCGCCAACGCCGCTTTCGCGCCCTGTCACCTCGCGTCAATTGCGGCCGACGCACTGCTCTGCCAACTGGAGATACCGGTCGAGACAGTGAGCCGCGCCATGACCGAATTCACGGGCTTCGCGGCCGTGAACCTGGCGCCAGCGCTGCCTGTTCCGGACGCGATCGTGCGCCGCGCCGACTTGCTCATCGTCAACGAAACGGAAGCGGCGTTTTACGGCGCGCCGCTGCTTGCCGCGCCGGGGCTCGTCGCCATCACCTATGGCGCGCGCGGCGCGGCCCTGTTCAGGGACGGCGCCGAAATCGCGCGCGCGCCTGCGCCGCGCGTCGCTGTGACCGACACAACCGGCGCCGGCGACACTTTCAGCGCCGCGCTTGTGGTGGCGCTGGCGGAAGGGCGCGCACCTCCTGAAGCACTGACCTTCGCCTGCGCCGCAGCCGGGCTAGCGACGACGCGCGCGGGCGCGCAGCCTTCGATACCGACACGCGACGAGGTGAACGCTTTCATCGCGCGCGGCGGCTAGCCGCTTCAAGGAGATCGCTCAATGCGCAAGGTTCCAGAACTTTCGCTGCGCCAATACAAGAGCGGGGATCACGCGGCGCGCGCGGCCTTCTCCAGGGCGCTTTCGGAAGGACTGCGCGATTACGGTTTTGTCGTTCTCATCGATCATGAGGTGTCGCGCGATCTCCTCGACGCCGCCTACGCTCTTGCGGCGGCGATCTTCGCGCAACCTGACGCGGTCAAACGGCGTTATGCGGGCGGATTGCGCGGCTACACGCCGCCCGGCGTGGAGCACGCCAAGGACAATCCCATCCCCGACCTCAAGGAGTTCTGGCAGATCGGTCACGAAACCAACGCGGCCGACAGCGCGTTTTGGGCGCCGAATGTGTGGCCCGAGCATCCGGCGGCGTTTCGCGCCACCTTTCAAGCGCTCTTTGCGGTGCTCAACGAGACCGGTTGCCTCTTGCTGGAAGCGCTCGCGCCAACGCTTGATCTCGAACCGGGCCATTTCGAGCCGCTGGTGCGCCACGGCGATTCCGTGCTCCGCGTTCTTCACTATCCCCCGATCGACTCACGTGCGGACCCGAACGCGGTGCGGTCCGCCGCGCACGAGGATATCAACCTGCTCACAATCCTCGTCGCGGCGACTGGCGCCGGACTCGAATTGCTCGACCGTGACAACACTTGGCTGCCCATCGTGACCGACTCGAACGCGCTGATCGTCGACTCCGGAGATATGATGGCGCGCCTGACAAACAACGTCATACCCGCGACCACCCACCGGGTCGTCAACGCCGCCGCGCACGCCAGCCGCTACTCCATGCCGTTTTTCATGCACCCCACGCCAGACACATCGCTCGCCGCCCTGCCCTCCTGCATCGGCGCCGGCGCCAAGCACCCGCCGATAACAGCGGGCGCATTCCTCAACGAACGGCTCGAGGCCATTGGGCTGAAAGGTTAGACGTGGCCAAGCTCTATTTCTCGTACGCGGCCATGAACGCAGGCAAATCGACAATCCTGCTGCAGGCGTCCTACAATTATCGCGAGCGCGGCATGCGCACGCTGTTGTTCACGTCCTCGCTCTACGCCGATGTTGACGAAGGGCGCATCAGCTCTCGGATCGGGGTGAGCGCCGAGGCGGAGCTCTTCAGCGACTCCGACGATCTCTTCCAATGGGTGGCGCTCGAGCATGAAAATGCGAAAATCGCCTGCGTCTTCGTTGACGAGGCGCAGTTCCTGACGCCCGCTCAAGTGTGGCAGCTCGCGCGCGTCGCCGACCGGCTGAATATTCCGGTGTTGTGCTATGGCTTGCGTACGGACTTTCGCGGCGCGCTCTTTCCGGGCGCCGCCGAGCTGCTCGCGATCGCCGACAGCCTGCGCGAAGTGCGCACGATCTGCCATTGCGGTGCGAAAGCGACGATGGTGCTTCGGCGCGATCCCTCAGGCGCCGCAGCGACAAGCGGCGAGCAAGTAGCGATCGAAAAATCGGTCTATGTCTCGCTCTGTCGCAAACACTGGGAAGACGAGATGGGCCGCGTCTGATCACGGCGTTGGGATTGACGCCGCTCAATCCCCGGGCGCACACCCTCGGCCAAGACTAAACTGCCAACGGCGAGGAGACGCACATGAAAGCGGCGCAGCGGCTTTTGGAGTACGCGCACGGCAGGGGTGTGCGCGCCTGCTTCGCCAACCCCGGCACGTCCGAGATGCATCTGGTGGCCGCGCTCGACGCCGTGCCTGGCATTCGGCCGATCCTCGCGCTCTTCGAAGGCGTCGCGACCGGCGCCGCCGACGGCTTCGGACGCATGGCGCAGACGCCAGCGCTTACGTTGTTGCATCTTGGCCCCGGACTCGGCAACGGCTTGGCGAACTTGCACAACGCCAAGCGCGCGCGCACGCCGATTGTCTCGCTCATCGGCGAACACGCCACCTATCACCTCGCCAACGACCCTCCTCTCGCAAGCGACATCGCTGCGCTCGCCGGACCGGTCTCGGATTGGCTGCGCACCGTGCCGCGCGCCGAGGATCTGGTGACAGCGGGCGCCGAAGCCATCACCGCGGCGGAGCAGCTCGGACCCGCGGCGCTCATCCTCCCCGCGGATGTTGCATGGTCGGATGTCGAGCCCGATGCGCCGCCGCCTCGATCGTCCCCCGCATCAACCCCCGACTGGACGAACACCGTCGATGAAGCGGCCCGCGCGCTTGGCGCAAACGCGGTGCTTTTCCTCGGCGGACGCCACCTAAGCGCGCGCGCCTGCGCGTTCGCGGAGGCGATCGCCGAGAAAACCGGCTGCAAGACCCTCGTGGAAACCTTCCCAGCGCGCATCGAACGCGGCGCGGCGGCAGCCGCACTGTCGCGGCTGCCGTATCTCTCCGAAATGGCCGCTGGCTCACTCTCGAGCGCGTCAACCATCGTGCTTGCGGGCGCCACCAATCCCGTCGCCTTTTTTGCGCTGCCCGGCCGTCCCACGCGTCTTGCCCCGGACGCCGCGACCATCGTGCCGTATGCCTCGCCGCGCGACGATATCGCCGCCGCGCTCGAAGCGCTCGCGGAAGCTGTCGGCGCGCGCGTTCAACCGCAGCGCGCGACGCGGGAAACGCCGCCCGCCCCAGACGCCGAAGACGCGATTGACCCCATGGCGCTGGCGCGCGCGATCGCGGCCACGCTGCCGGAAGATGCGATCGTATCAGACGAATCGAACACGCTCGGCCTGTTCTGCTTCGACGCCTGCGCCAATGCGGCGGCGCATGATTGGCTGACGCTGACGGGCGGTTCGATCGGCCAGGGGTTGCCTGTAGCGACAGGAGCGGCGGTAGCGTGCCCCGAGCGCCGCGTTGTCGCGCTGCAGGCCGATGGCAGCGCGCTCTACACCATTCAAGCCTTGTGGACGCAGGCGCGTGAGAATCTCAACGTCACCAACGTGATCCTCAACAACGGCGCTTACGCTATCCTCAAGCTTGAGATGATGCGCGCCGGCATCAATGCGCAAACGCACGCCGCAAGCGAACTGTTTGACTTACAGCGGCCGGCGATCGACTTCACGCAGCTCGCCGCCGGATTTGGCGTCCACGCCGAGCGCGTCGTAACGCAGCGCGCACTGACCGCGGCGCTCAACCGCAGCTTCGCGCGCCCCGGCCCCAGCCTCATCGAGGTAATGTTTCCATGACCCCTTTGCCCAGTGCGTTCTCCGAGCGCCTCTCAACCCGATTCGGGCAGCGCTTTTCGGCGGCCGAAGCGATCCGCGCGCAACATGCCGGCGCCGGCATGCACCTTCCCGCGCTGCCGCCGCAGGCCGTTGTGATGGCGGAAAGCACGGACGAGATCGTTTTCGCCGTGCGTACGTGCGCGGAGTTCGGCGTCCCGATCATCCCCTTCGGCGCCGGCACCTCGCTGGAGTGCCACGTTGGCGCGCCGCGCGGCGGGCTGTGCATCGATGTGTCGGGCATGAAGCGGGTTTTGCGCGTGGACGAAGCCGACCAGGACTGCACCGTGGAGGCAGGCGTCACACGCGTCGCGCTCAACGAACACCTGCGCCATACCGGCCTCTTCTTTCCCGTCGACCCGGGCGCGGACGCGACCTTGGGCGGCATGGCCTCGACGCGCGCCTCCGGCACTACGACCCTGCGCTACGGCGGCATGCGCGAAAACGTCCTGGGACTCACTGTCGTGACGCCCGATGGCGCGATCGTGCGCACCGCGCGGCGCGCCCGCAAGAGCGCAGCGGGCTATGACCTGACGCACCTCTTCGTCGGCGCGGAAGGCACGCTCGGCGTGATCGCCGACGTCACGTTGCGACTGTTTCCAGTTCCAGAGGCGACGAGCGCCGCTGTGTGCTCGTTTTCCGGCGCCGACGGCGCCGTCAACAGCGTGATCCAAGCCGTGCAAATGGGGTTGCCGCTGGCGCGCGCGGAGTTTCTCGATGACGCCGCGATGCGCGCGGTGAACGCCACGTTCCAGACAACCTACGCTGTGGCCGACACCTTGTTCGTCGAGTTCCACGGCGCCGCTGACGACGTCTCCAAACAGGCCGAACAATTCGGCGCGCTCGCCGCGTCGAACGGCGGCGGCTCGTTCCAGTGGGCGATCGAGGCGGAGGCGCGCAGTCAGCTCTGGCGGGCGCGCCACCATGCGGGGCTCGCCGCCGCTGCTTCTCGTCCAGGCGCACGGCCCTGGTCCACGGACGTATGCGTTCCCATCAGCCGCCTTGCGGAATGCGTGACGCAGACCAAAGCGGAACTCGCGCGGACGCCGTTCCCGGCAGTCGTCCTGGGACATATCGGCGATGGCAACTTTCACTGCGTGCTGCTGATCAACGCCGAAGACAAGAGCGAGGTTGAGGCCGCGGCGCGCTTCAACGACGCGCTGGTGGCGCGCGCGCTCGCCATGGACGGCACCTGCACCGGGGAACATGGCATTGGTCTCGGCAAGCGGGAGTCGCTGCGCGCCGAGCTCGGAGACGCTGTCGGGCTGATGGTGAAAATCAAACATGCGCTTGATCCAACGGGAATCATGAATCCTGAAAAGATTCTGGCCTAGAGCCTGTTCCGATCCGATTGATTTGGATCGGGGCTCTAGGTTTTTGTTTGGTCGCCTTTTCTTACGCCGAACCGGCATCGACTTCGCCGGAAAATGCTCTGGTATTTCGCCTTCGCCGCGCCCAGACTAAGTTTGAACGCATGGACGCTCCGCTTCCGCCCGAGATTGTCATCGTAGCGCCGCGCCTTCCTGAGGCGCCGAGCGAGAGCGTCTATTCGCGATCGGAACTCCTCGACGAAGATATTGCGCGCGCTGACCGCCTTGACGAAGCGCTCCGGGTCATCCCCGGCGTGGCGACATTTCGGCGGAATGCATCAGCGGCGGCAAACCCCACCATTCAAGGATTATCGGTGCGCGCTTCCGCGCCATCCGGCGCCGGGCGCACCTTGGTGACGCTGGAGGGCGTTCCGCTCAACGATCCGTTCGGCGGCTGGACGATCTGGGGCGCGATCCCGCCCGAGAGGATTGCGCACGCAACGGTGATGCGTGGCGCAGGCGCCGGACCCTATGGCGCCGGCGCGCTGCTCGGCACGGTGCGGCTTGACGAGCGGCAAGACGCAGGCGTGCTTGTCAGTCTTTCCGTTGGCGATCTGGGATTCTCGCGCGCCTCTGCGCTCGCTGCGGCCGAAGATCGCGCCTTTTCACTCACGCTCGGAGCGACATTCGAACAGAGCAACGGTTGGATCCCCGTGCGAACCGGGCGCGGCGACGCCGACACCGCGCTCGATTCGGAAGCCGCAAGCGGCGTTGCGCGGCTGCTATGGAGCGACGGCGCACGCGTTTTCTCAGCGCGCCTGAGCGCTTACAGCGAAGAACGCAGCGCTGGGCTGGTCGGCGCCGACTCCGCCAATTCCGGCTCGATGTTGAGTTTTGTGTTTGCGCAGCCCGAGGGGCCGTTGAATTGGCGCCTGCAAGCTTGGGCCATTCGATCCGACCTCGCGAACACGTCGGTCACGGTGGCGCCCGATAGAAACACGACAACGCCCGCCAACAATCAGTACGCGACGCCGGCGCTTGGCTGGGGCGGGAACGCGGCGCTGCGCTGGTCGCACAACGCTGGCGGCGCCGAGATCGGCGTTGATGTACGGGGCGCAGACGGCGAAACGCGTGAACTTTTTCGCTACCAAGCGGGGGCATTCACGCGGTCACGGATCGCGGGCGGCCAGACTTTGCTCGGCGGCGCCTACGTGGAGCTTTGGCGCGGCAGCAGGCCCTGGCTCATTTCCGGCGGCGCGCGCCTCGATTACTGGCGCGCGTTTGGCGGCGCGCGCGTTGAGCGCGATCTCGCCACCGACTCTCTTACGCTTGCATCCTCGCCGGCAGACAACGACGCATGGGCGCCGACAGCGCGATTTGGCGTTCGCCGCGCGCTTGGCGGCCCCGTTTCGCTGCGCGCCGCCGCCTATGCGGGGTTTCGCCCGCCTACGCTCAACGAGCTGCATCGTCCCTTCCGCGTCGGCAACGACGTCACCGAGGCCAACGCCGGCCTCTCTCCGGAAAAACTCGGCGGCGCCGACATCGCTGTTGAGTTTGAGAGCGACAGCTTCGCCTGGAGCATCGGCGGGTTCGCGACACGGCTTGAGGACGCGATCGTCAATGTCACGCTCGGCGCCGGGCCTGGGACCTTCCCGCCGGGCGTATTCGTTCCAGCGGGCGGCGCATTCCGGCAACGTCAAAACGCCGGCGAGATCGACGCTTATGGCCTGGAGGCCGACGCACGCGGCGACCTTGGCGCGCTGAGTTGGCGGGTCGCGCTCAACGCCGTGCGCGCGCGGCTGGGCGACCTGCGGCCGGCGCAGTCGCCTTCGCTGTCAGCGGCCGCGAATTTCACGTGGCGTTTGACGAGCGTGACCGCTTTCGGCGCGGACATCACGCATGAAAGCCGCCGGTTCGAGGACGACCTCAACACCCGGACCCTCTCGCCATCGACACGCGTCGATTTGCGGCTTGATCACGCCGTATCAGACCGCGCGACCGTGTTCGCCGCGCTCGACAACGCCTTTGACGCCGCCGTTGAGACAGCCGAGACGGCCGATGGCGTGGAGAGCTTCGGCGCGCCGCGCGCGCTGCGGCTCGGCCTGCGCCTGCGCTGAGCGCACTGGCGCGGCCGCGCGAATTGGCCTAAGTGCCCGGCCCATGACCAGAAAACTCTCGATCACCGCCGACGGCAAGAACATCGTCGTACACCTCCATCACGGCGACCTGCCCGCGAACGTGGCGTTTGAAGGCGCGATCGCGGTCGACAGCGAGACCATGGGGCTTTCGCTGGTGCGCGATCCGCTTTGCCTCGTGCAGCTCTCCGATGGGCGCGGCGAAGCGCATCTGGTGCAGCTCAACCGCGCCAACTACGACGCGCCTAATCTCAAGCGCGTCCTGAGCGACGCGGCCACGCTCAAGCTCTTTCACTTCGCGCGCTTCGATGTGGCCATGTTCATGCGCGATCTATCGGTCGTGTGCGCGCCGATTTACTGCACCAAGATCGCGTCGAAGCTGGTTCGCACGTACACCGACAAGCACGGCTTGAAGGATCTGACCAAGGAAGTGCTCGGCCGCGACATCTCCAAGGATCAGCAATCAAGCGATTGGGGCGCGCCCGAGCTCAGCGATGCGCAGCTCGCGTACGCCGCCTCCGACGTGTTGCATCTGCATGCACTGAAGGAACGGCTTGATGCGATGTTGGCGCGCGAGGGCCGCACGGAAATCGCGCAAGCCTGTTTCGACTTCCTACCCACGCGCGCCGCGCTCGATTTGGCGGGCTGGGAGGAAACCGACATTTTCGCGCACTCATGAGCGCCGAGGGGATTGCAATGACCGACGACTCCGTGCGGGATCAATGGCGTGCGTTAGCACGCCTCTTTCCCGAATGGGCGCTGCCGGTCGATTTTTTCTTCAACGCAAGCAGCTACCGATTCTGGGGCGCCGACCTCATACGGAGCATGCAAGAAAATTGGCGGGTTCGCCGCGCCGCGGCAATGCTCGCGCAGCAACCGCAGACGCTCGATGCGCTAGCTCAGATCGCCAACGTCAACCTCGCGCGAACGACAGACGCGTTCAAAGCCATGGCGCTGACGTATATTTCCCTGCCACTCGCTCTCGCCGCCCTTGCCTCGGACGCCGCGCCAGACGTGGTTCGTGACGCGCTCGCCCGATATTTGCACTTGATCGTGCCGATCGTCGTCGCCGCCGCGCTCTCACCGCTTCACTATTTCTTCTGCCACTGGCGCGCCAAGCAGATTGTTTGGACAATTGAACTCTTCCGCGCGGGCGCCTTGAGCTCTCCTGGCGATAAGCTCTAGCGGAGCGTCGCGCTGCGACTGGTAAGCCGAGACCAACGAACGCCGCCTCAGCCCCGCACCACTTCCTGATCGATCCGACCGAAAATCGAGTGGTTGCGCGCGTCGAGCATTTCGATCTCAACCCGATCGCCATGCTTCAGAAACGGCGTCATCGGTTTGCCGCCCTGGATCGTTTCAATCATGCGCTGCTCGGCGATGCACGAGTAGCCGAGACCGCCCTCGCTGACTGGCTTGCCAGGGCCGCTATCGGCGCCGCGATTGGACACCGTGCCTGAACCGATAATTGTTCCCGCGCAGAGATCGCGCGTCTTCGCGGCATGCGCGATCAGCTGGCCGAAATCGAAAGTCATGTCCTGACCGGCGTCGGCCTTGCCGAAAAGAGCGCCGTTGAGCGCGACGCGCATCGGCAGGTGCACTTTGCCGTCGCGCCAAGCGTCGCCCAGCGCATCGGGCGTCACGGCGACCGGCGAGAACGCCGATGACGGTTTCGACTGGAAGAAGCCGAAGCCCTTTTCCAACTCCGCCGGAATGAGGTTGCGCAAGCTCACGTCGTTGACCAGCATCACCAGGCGGATGCGTTCGCGCGCTTCGGCTGGCGAGGCGCCCATCGGCACGTCATCGACGATCACCGCGACTTCCGCCTCGAAGTCACACCCCCACGCTTCATCCTTCAATGGAATCGCGTCGCGCGGACCGAGGAAAACGTCGCTGCCGCCCTGATACATGAGCGGATCTGTCCAGAAGGTGTCCGGCATCTTCGCGCCGCGCGCCTGCCGCACCAGCGCGACATGGTTCACGTAGGCCGACCCGTCCGCCCACTGATACGCGCGCGGCAACGGCGAGGCGGCCTCGCGCTCATGGAAGCGCTCGCGCAGGATCGTCCCGGCGTTGACGCCCTCGGCGAGCGCCCGCAAGCGCGGCGCCGCATGCGCCCAATCGTCCAGCGCTCTCTGCAAGGTCGGCACTTCCGGCCCCGCATGCGCATACCAGGCGAGATCGTCGGAAACGACGACAAGTTTGCCGTCACGGCCGTGACGAAGAGATGCGAGTTTCATGGTGCTCCTTTCCCTTCTGCCCAACGCGTGGGAGAAGGCAGCTCAATTCGCGGCAGCGAGGCAGCGCCCACGCTCATCCCCTCACCGCGTCCTTCTGGTTCTCCGGCGCCGCCGCCGCGAAGGCCGGATGCGCCCGCGCACGCGCGTCGATCGCGGCGAGGCGCGGGAACGGCGCGAAATCGAACTGGAACCGGCGCGCATTGGCGCACTGGGGAACAAGGCAAATGTCGGCGATGCCGGGCGCGTCGCCGAACGTGAACGGCGTCTCGGGCATGGTGCGAAGCCGCGCCTCAAGCGCCTCGAAACCAAGCGCGATCCAATGACGATACCATGCGCCGATCGCGGCTTCATCGGCGCCGTGCTTTTCGCGCAGCCAGGCGAGCGGCGCGAGATTGTTCAGCGGATGGATGTCCGCCGCGATCGTCAGCGCGAAAGCGCGCGCCTGCGCCCGCGCCCACGCATCCCGCGGGTAAAAACTGGGCGCAGGAAACGCCTCCTCCAACCAGTCGAGAATGGCGAGCGATTGCGTCAGCACGCCATGCTCGGTCTCAAGCGCGGGCACCCGCATCTGCGGGTTCTTCGTCCTGAAGACTTCGTTCAGCTGCTCGTCCTTGCCTGGCGCGATATTGATCGCGACGCTCTCGTAGGCGACGCGCTTCAGGTTCAGCCCAATGCGCACGCGATACGCGGCCGACGAACGCCAATAGTCGTAGAGCTTGAGCATCAGCGGTGCTTCGCCCCCGTCCAGCCGCGCGCGCCCAAGTGCGCGTCCCCTGCCTCGATGGCGCCGCCCTCGATCGAGGTCGCCATCGAATCATTCCAGCGATTCAGGTAGCCGAAAAGCGAAACTACCCCCAAAATCTCAACGATCTCGTCGTCGCTCCAATGACGTTTCAAGTCCTCCGCGATCCGCTCGTCCACGGCGTTGGGCACGCTGGCCGCGGCTTGGGCGAAAGCAAACGCAGCTTTCTCCGCGGGAGAGAACAATGGGCTGCGCTCATAGTTCCAAAGCTCGCTGATGCGCACGTCGCTTGCTCCGTAACGATGCGCGGCGAGCACCGTATGCGCCTGACAATACTGGCATCCCGCCGTGAGGCTGGCGATGTAACCGATGAGCCGCTTCTGCTCCGACGTCACGCGGCCCGCGTTCGCCATCACTGCCTTGTTCAGCGCGATGAACGCCTTGGCGATCTCGGGCCGGCGCTGCATCGTCAGCACGCTGTTCGGCGGAAAACCCAAGGTTTCGTTGAAGAAGCGCGCCAGCTCGGCGACTTCACCGTCATGATCAGCCGCTAGCGGCGCGACAAGCGGCATCAACCACGCTCCTCTTCAACTTCGAAATCCGCGCGGGCGCCGAGGTCCGCCAGACGCGCCTTCAAGCGCAGGAACACGTCATGATCGCGCCAGAGTTTGCGCAGCAACTTCGCCGGACGATTGGAGCGCAGGCGCAGGGTCAGCAGCGTATCGCCCAACTCGTAACCTTCGACATGCATCACTTGCGGAGCCGCTTCATTGGCGGCGTTCGCGAGCACTTGCGCCCAGTGCGCGCGATCGTGCCGACGCCAATGCGTCATATCGAGCGCGAGTGTGAGCACCACCCTGCTCTCGACCGGTTCGGCCATGTAGTCATTCTCCGAGACGCGCCCTCGCCGCGGCATGCGCTGCGCGCGCTTTCTCGTGCAACCAAGCGGCGTGCTGCGGCGCTTTCTTGGTACGGCTCCACTCCTCAAGCATCAAGGGCGCAACGCGGCGCAGCTCAGCCATTTCCTCAGCCGTGCCCGTATCGGCGGCAAGTTCGAGGCGATGCCCGCTTGGATCGAAGAAATAAATCGACTTGAAAATGCCATGATCGGTGGGGCCGACCACATCAAGCCCGCGCGCCTCCGCCTTTTCCTTCATCGCCAGAAGATCGCCTTCATCGCCCACCTTGAACGCGATGTGCTGCACCCATTTCGGCGTGTTCAGGTCGCGCCCCATCTCCGGCTGCTGCGGCAATTCGAAAAACGCCAGCACGTTGCCGTTTCCGGCGTCGAGGAACACGTGCATGTACGGGTCGTACTCGCCTGTGGAGGGGACGTAATCTTCCGCGAACGCGGTCGTGTACTCCATGCCAAACAGGTCTCGGTAGAACTCGACCGTCTCCTTTGCGTCCTTGCAGCGATAGGCGACGTGGTGGATCCCTTGAAGTTTGGTCATTCTGTTTCCTCGTCGGCGAAAATGCGCACCGTTGACGGCGCGCCGGAGCGCATGTGCGCGCGATACATTCCCGGCGTGTTCATGGAGTACGCGACGGCGCCTTGCCTATCCATGACGATGACCCCGCCATCGCCCGCCATAGCGCCCACTTCCGCGATGACGCGATCGGCGGCCTCCTGCGCGCTCTCGCCGTTAAGCTCCATGCGCGCGCAAATGGCGCGCGCGACGCCAACGCGGATAAAATATTCGCCCGTCCCGGTGGCGGAGACGCCGCAGACGCCGTTCTGCGCGTAGGTGCCCGCACCGATCACCGGGGCGTCGCCAACGCGCCCCCAGCGCTTGCCTGTCGTGCCGCCCGTCGACGTCCCCGCGGCGAGATCGCCTCGAACGTCGCGCGCGACAACGCCGACAGTCCCGAATTGGTGATCATCGGGATGACTTTCGTTCAACGCCTGAGGCGAGGGAACGCCGACCGGGCGCGGCGGGACCGGCAATCCGTTCGCGCGCAAGTTTTCCTCTAGTTGCCGCCAGCGTCGTTCGGTGAAGAAATACCCAGGCTCAACCTGTTCCAACGCTTGCGCCCGGGAGAACGCCTCCGCCCCCTCGCCCATGAGCATGACGTGAGGCGATTGCTCCATCACACGGCGGGCGAGCGAGATTGGATGCCGCGTGCGCGTCACGCCAGCGACGGCGCCCGCCGCGCGCGATCGGCCGTCCATGATCGACGCGTCGAGCTCGTTGCGCCCTTCCGCCGTGAAAACAGCGCCTCGGCCAGCGTTGAAGAGCGGATCGTCCTCCAGGCGTTGAATGACCGTTTCGACCGCGTCGAGCGATGCCCCCCCGCTGTCGAGCACAGCGCCGCCGGCTTCGACGGCGTCGCGCAACGCGGCGCGGTATTGCTGCTCCACTTCTGGCGTAATCCGCTCGCGCTCGATGACGCCGGCGCCGCCATGGAGGACAATTGACCAGCGCGGCGCCTCCTGGGGAGCGCTCGCACACGCGCAGAGCGCCAGAAGCGCGGCGACGACCGCCGCCCTCACGCGCTTTCCTTCAGAACGCCGCGCCTGATCTGGTCGAGTTCGATCGACTCGAACAGCGCTCTGAAATTGCCTTCGCCAAAGCCTTCGTTGCCCTTGCGCTCGATGAACTCGAAGAAGATCGGTCCGATAGCGTCCTTGGAAAATATCTGCAGCAGCAACCCCTGGCCCTGGCTTGGCGCGCCATCGATCAGAATGCGGCGCTTCTTCAACTCGGCCAGCGGCTCGCCATGCCCGGGCAAGCGCTCGTCGACGAGGTCGTAATAGGTTTCGATCGTATCCTGGAGCTCGATCCCGCGCGCATTCAGCCGATCGACCACGCCGTAGAGGTCAGCGCAACCGAAGGCGACGTGCTGTATGCCCTCGCCATTGTAGCGTTGCAGAAACTCCTGGATTTGATCGACCTTGCCAGCCTCGCCCTTCGACTCATTGAGCGGGATGCGGATTTTCCCACACGGGCTCGTCATCGCTTTTGAGAACAAGCCCGAGACCTTGCCTTCGATATCGAAGTACCGAATTTCCCTGAAGTTGAAGATGCGTTCGTAATAATCCGCCCATGTGGCCATGTTGCCGCGGAAGACGTTGTGGGTCAGGTGATCGAGGTAGGTCAGCCCGATCGCGTTCTTAGCTTCGTCCGCGCCTTCGATTGGTTTGAAATCCACATCGTAAATGGATTGGGCGCCATAGCGATCCACCAGATAGACGTAGGCGCCGCCGATTCCCTCGATGCATGGGATATCGAGCTCCATCGGCCCGATCGGCACATCGACCGCCTTCGCACCGCGCTTCAGCGCTTCCTCGAACGCGGCGCGTGCGTCGCGCACCCGAAACGCCATCGCGTTCGCCGACGGGCCGTGCACGGAACGAAACTCCGCCGGTTGCCCCGCCGGCTCCATGTTCAGAATGAAATTGATGTCGCCCTGCTTGTAGCGAAGCACGTTCTTGGAGCGATGCCGCGCAACCGCCGTGAACCCCATCTTCTCGAAATAAGCGGCGAGAGCGCCCGGCTCCGGCGCGGTGAATTCGACAAATTCGAAGCCGTCGGTGCCGATTGGGTTTTCGAACAGGTCCGCCATGGGATCATCCTTGCGCTTGCGTGCGGCGCCGTTTTAGTTTCAAATGAAACCGATGGCAAGCGCCCAAAAACGACGTCCGCAACCTCCAGCGCTCATTCTTGAGCGCTTTCTGCCCTATCGGCTTTCGATCCTGTCCAATCGCGTCAGCCGGGCCATCGCGGCGCGCTACGCGAAAGCGTTCGATTTGACGATCCCGGAGTGGCGCGTCATCGCGGTGCTGGGCCGAACCCCGGGATTGTCCGCCAAGGCGGTCGCGGAAGCGACGGAGATGGACAAGGTCGCCGTTTCGCGCGCGATCGCGCGACTGACGGCGGCTCGACGCGTGGTCGCGGAAATCGACGCCGCCGACGCGCGCCGGCAATTGCTCTGGCTGACGCCGCAAGGCGATGCGCTGCACAAGCGCATCGCGCCGCTCGCGCTGGAGACCGAGCAACGCCTGCTCGCGGCGCTCGCGCCGCGCGAGCGCGCGCAACTCGACGCGTTGATTGATCGCCTCCTCGAGACCGCGCAAACGCTGTGAGCTAGCGGCGCGGCGTTAGGCGCAGGAGGCGCCCGTCGTCTTCGTCGGTCACGACCCACAACGCGCCGTCCGCCGCTTGCTCCACATCGCGCACGCGCGCTCCGAGATCGAAGCGCTCTTCGCCAACGACGCGCGCGCCATCAAGGCGCAGCCGGACCAAGGCGCGGCTGCGCAAACCCGCGATCAACAGATCGCCGCGCCAGGGAAACAAATCGCCCTGATAGAAAATCATGTCGCCCGGCGCGATCACCGGGTCCCAATAGTAAACCGGTTGCTCCATGCCCTCGCGCACAGCGAGGCCCTGGCCGATCGGTTCGCCGCCATACTCCTCGCCATAACTTATGATCGGCCACCCGTAGTTTCGCCCCGGCGCGGCAATGTTGAGTTCGTCGCCACCTTGTGGGCCGTGTTCGATTGTCCAGAGCGCGCCGGTTTCCGGATGGATCGCCGCGCCCTGCGGATTGCGGTGCCCATAAGACCAGATTTCGCCACGCGCGCCATTTTGGCCGACGAAGGGATTGTCCGCGGCGACGGCGCCATCCGCTTCAATGCGGACGACTTTGCCGAGCAACGTCGACACGTCTTGCGCCAATCGGCGCGGCCGCGAGCGCTGACGCTCGCCGAGCGCGATGAAAAGGCGCCCATCCCGATCGAACGCCAGCGCGCCGCCATAGTGCCCCGTCGAGCGCCAATCCGGCGTCTGACGGAAAATCACTGTCGCGGCCTCAATGCGCGTCGCATCCTCGCTCAGACGCCCGCGGGCGACGCTCGTCCCATTATTCTCGCCGCCGCGCGGCTCGGCGTAACTCCAGTACACGAGGCGGTCGCTCGCGAAATTGGGGCTGAGAGCGACATCGAGCAAGCCGCCCTGATCACGCGCGTCGACGGGCGGAAGGCCTTCTACGGGCGCGGACACAGCACCAACGTGATCGACAAGACGCAGCCGGCCCGAGCGCTCGCTGATCAGCAGGCGTCCATCGGGCAGGATCGCGATAGCCCAGGGATGGCTGAGGCCCACGGCGACTTCAGCTACCTCCAGATCAAAGCCGCTCTCCGCTTCCGGCGCGCGCGTCTGACCCTCAAACGCCGGACCGAAATCGGTGTTTGGCGGCGCTTCGTTCAAGCCGGTGCTTTCGGCGTTTGTGCATGCGGCGAAGGCCAAGACGGCAACGGCGAACACAGCACGCATGAGCCAAGCCCTCCTGGTTTTTTGCGCCCCAGCCGGGACGCGCAGCGCACCGTAACGCCTGCATGACATCCGCCCAAGCGCCTTGCTTCCGCCGCCGAGGCGCGCGACATAGCGCCCCAACATGACAATGGCCGCATACCCGACGGATTTGGCATGGGAGCCAATGCGCGCCCAGACGCTGAAGGCCGCCCGGCGGCGCTCCCGCCTTATCGCGGCGTTGCGGCGCTTCTTCGTGGCCGGCGCCGGCGCGTCGTTCGCGGCGGTGTTCGTATTTATGGGGCTCTACGCCATCGAAGGCGGCTTTACCGCCAACCAGTACGCCGCCGCCGAGCCGCTACGGATGATCAACCCGCGCTTCATTGGCCGAACCGAAGGCGGGGGCCCCTACCAGCTTTCCGCCGAGTTCGCCGAACGGGCGCAAGGCGAGAACCAGCCGATCGAGCTGATTTCTCCGGTTTATCGGACCGAATCCGGAACAATCATGCTGGCCCCGCGCGGGGTCTATGACGAAGCCGCCAAGACCCTGGTGTTCGAGGGCGAGGTGATGTTCTCAGATGCTGGCGGCAATCGGTTCACGACGCCGGACATGATCGTCGACCTAGCGCAGGGCCGGCTGATTGGAAGCGGCGGCGTCACTGGCGCCGGACCCCTTGGCGTCCTCCAGGCCGATAGTTATGAGTTACGGGACAGCGACCGCGCGCTGGTGCTGCGCGGCGGGGTCCGGGGCCAAATCCCGGACAGCGCGCCGCAGGATGGGGAGTCGCCGCCATGAGAAGCTCACTTCTTGCCGTGTTCGCCTTCGTGGCGGCGATCGGCTTGACCCCCGCGGCGCACGCCCAGCTTTCGGAAGGCGGCGGGCCGGTGTCCTACTCGGCCAACAACCTCGAGTATTTCGACGGCGAGCGCAGGCTCGTGCTCTCGGGCGATGTGGATATCGTCCAAAACGACGCCCGGCTTCGGGCTGACTCGGTGACTCTGTTCTTCTCGGGATCGGGCGGCGGTCAGGGCAATCTGGCGTCGGGCGACATCCAACGCATGATCGCCGAGGGCGAGGTCTATTATGTCCGCCCACAGCAATCGGCGCGCGGCAATCGGGCGGTGTACGAAGTCGCCCAGGACGCAGTGACCTTCACCGGCAATGTTGTTGTGGCGTCGGAGGAGAACGTGATCCGGGGCGAGACGCTGGTGCTGCAGATCGGGTCGCGCCGCACCACCATCCGTCCGCAAACCGGGCAGCGCGTGCAGGGCGTGTTCGTGCCGCGCCGGACCACAAGCAATCGTTAATCTGTTCAAGAGTTCACGAAATCTTAGCGGCGGCAGGTCGATATGAGCCCTGAGGGCGCAACACGCCGATCGTCCGCGGTCGAGACCACCCCAAGTGGCTTGAGCGCGGTCGGGCTAGGCAAATCCTATCGCGGCCGCCGCGTGGTCAAGGACGTGTCCTTGTCCGTCAACCGGGGCGAAGTCGTCGGTCTGTTGGGTCCCAACGGGGCAGGCAAAACCACCTGCTTCTATATGATCACGGGGCTCGTGCGCGTGGACCAGGGACAGATCCTACTCGACGGACAGGACGTCACCACGCTGCCCATGTACCAGCGCGCAAGGCTGGGCGTGGGCTATCTGCCGCAAGAGCCGTCGATCTTCCGTGGTCTGACAGTCGAACAGAACGTGACGTCGATCGCCGAGCTGCAGGAGCGCAATGGCGCCAAGCGGCGCGACCTGGTCGAAGGGCTGCTTGCCGAACTGCACGTCGATCACCTGAAAGACGCTCCCGCCTCCGCCCTATCCGGCGGCGAACGGCGGCGCGTCGAGATCGCGCGCGCCTTGGCGACACGGCCGTCGTTCATGCTGCTCGACGAGCCTTTCGCCGGCATCGACCCGCTCGCCATCGACGATATCCGAAAGCTGATCCTGTTTTTGAAGGATCGCGGCCTCGGCGTTTTGATCACCGACCACAACGTGCGCGAAACGCTCACGATCGTGGATCGCGCCTCGATCATGTTCGACGGTGAAGTGATGTTCGAGGGAACGCCTAACGAGGTGCTTTCCTCGCAAGTCGTTCGCGAAAGGTATCTCGGCAAAGATTTCCACTAAGCGCGGAGGCCGCCATGGCGATGACCCCCCGCTTGGAGATGCGCCAGGGCCAGGCCCTGGTGATGACGCCGCAGCTGCAGCAGGCGATCAAGCTGTTGCAGCTCTCCAACATCGAGCTTCAGGAATTCATCGAAGCCGAACTCGAACGCAATCCTCTGCTCGAGCGCGAGGAAAGCTCCGCTGAGGCCAAGGCCCCCGAGAGCGGCGATGCGCAAGCATTGGAGTTCGACAGCGGCGCGGCGCCGAACGAAGCCGCGCTTGACGTCAGCGTCGAGGACATGACGCCCGATCTCGCCGGCGCCGACCTCGCCGACGCCGGCGCCGCGCCCGCGACGGATTGGTCAAAGGCGTCCTCCGGCAAGAGCTTCGACGACCTGCCCGGCCTTGAAGAGACGCTCGCCAGCGATCTATCGCTTTCGGAACATCTGGACGCGCAACTCACCCAGGCCGGACTCTCGCCCATGGACCGCATGATCGGCGGCGTGCTGATCGATGCGCTGGACGATTGGGGTTATATGCGCGCCGACACGCGCGACATGGCGATGCGCATCGGCGCCACCGAGGCGGATGTGCTGCGGGTGCTGGCGGTGTGCCAAGGCTTCGAGCCGACGGGCGTGATGGCGCGCGACATTCCCGAATGCTTGGCGTTGCAGCTCAAGGAGCGCAACCGCCTCGATCCGGCGATGGAAAAGCTCCTCGCAAACCTCGATCTGCTGGCGAAGGGTCACGCCGATCGGTTGATGACGATCTGCGGCGTCGATCGCGACGACCTCGCCGACATGATCGCTGAAGTGCGCGCGCTCACGCCGAAGCCCGGCGCTGGTTTTGGCGGCGGCGTGGTGCAATCGGTAGCGCCAGACGTCTATATCAAGCAGGCGCCTGACGGTTCGTGGCTGGTCGAACTCAACACAGACACGATGCCGCGCGTGCTGATGAGCCAGCGCTACTACGCCACCGTCTCGAAAACCGCCAAGCGCGAGGAGGATAAGCAATTCCTCACCGAGTGCGCCGCCAACGCGTCGTGGCTGGTGAAGAGCCTCGATCAGCGGGCCAAGACCATTCTAAAGGTCGCGCGCGAAATCGTTCGTCAACAGGATGCGTTCTTCGTCCACGGCGTGGCGCACCTGCGGCCGCTCAATCTCAAGACCGTCGCCGCCGCGATTGAAATGCACGAAAGCACGGTGAGCCGCGTCACCTCGAACAAATATCTCTCCTGCGCGCGGGGCCTGTTCGAGTTAAAGTACTTCTTCACCGCCTCGATCAGCGCCGCCGATGGCGGCGAGGCGCACTCGGCCGAGGCCGTGCGCTACCAGATCAAGGGTCTCATCGACGGCGAACGCGAGGAAGACATCCTCTCCGACGACCGCATCGTCGAAATCCTGCGCGAGCGCGGCATCGAGATCGCGCGCCGCACGGTGGCGAAATATCGTGAGAGCTTGCGGATACCGAGTTCCGTCGAACGCAAGCGCAAGATGGCGCGGGGGATTTAGGGCGGCCGCCTCTCTCGCATGAGTTCAATGAGATCGACGGGGAAACGCGAGTTCCAATTGGTCTGAATGACGTCGCGTTCGGGTTGCGAACATCCCATCCGCTACGCCTCTTCCCTCGCCGCCCATCCCTCCGTCGCCAGCATCACTGTTTTTGGGATTACCTTCTCGCCGCTGAGATAGTAGGCGATCATGCGGCGCGAAAGGCCGAGCGCGATCGCCGCGCCTTCTTGCGTCAACCCGTGCTCGTCCATCCAAGCTCGAAAGTCCTGGACGCGCATAGTCTCGCCGGCTTGCTCATCAGCCCAGCGGCGCAGTTGCTCGGCGCCGAAATCAATCCCACAGGGCCATTCCAGCGACCATCCATCTTTGCTCGCCGCAACGCGCCCGAACTCAGCCTTCTTCTTCAGCAAAGCGAGTCCTTTGTGCGTCGCGATCACGCCGGAAAGATCAACGCACGCAACGCGTCCGTCATCCCAACCAATTTCAAGTCGCTGATCACCTGCCACCGCGACGCTTTCAATTTTGCCAATCATGATCCGCTCAACTCGTTCCATTTCGCTCGCAACAAATCCCGGTTCGCCGCAGCCCAGTCCAAGGCCTCGCGCAAATCCACGCGTCCGCTAACCGCGATAACATCGAGCGTCTCGATCGCCACTTGCGCCGCGCCATCGCGCCCTAACACATGAAAGTGCGGCGGGTTGTGATCAGCGAAAAACATCGCGATTTCGCTGTTCGCGAACCGCACCAATCTCGGCATTTTTTTGCTTCTATCACGACTGCAATGGTTGCACAACCGCTTGCCACCTGGAACCTTCGTTTCATCGCAAAATGGATTGCCGTCGGCCGCTTCGGCGTTCCAAGTCACGCGCATGATCCGGATCGCCGCCGCACTGTTTCTCGCCCTCGCCGCTACGCCAGCGTTCGCGCGCGACCGCTGTCCTCCCGCCGGTTATGACCGCGCCGCGTTGCAGGCGCTGAAGGCGGCTGAGTTCCAAATCACCGACGACAGCGCGCGAAACGCCTTCGCCCGCGCTCTCGCCGGCTGCCTCGCCTCGCCCGATCCGTTCCTGCGCGATCAAATCGCGTTTGAGGGTCTCTCGCGCATGCTCCGCGGGCGTCAGCTTTCGGTCGCCACGCAGACTGATCTCGTCAACGACATGCTGCCGCGCCTCGAAAGCAGCGACCGGCGCGGCTTCGAGCGGCCGTTCGCGGCGCTTGTGCTGTCCGAGCTCGTGCGCGCCGAACGGCTCAACCCGCACTTCACCGACAGCATGCGCGACGACGTGTTCGAGCGCTCGCTCGCTTACTTCCGGGGCGTTCGCGACTATCGCGGCTTCGACGAACGCGACGGCTGGCGCCATGGCGTCGCGCATGGCGCGGACTTGTTGCTGCAACTCTCGGTGAGCGAAAGCACGAGCCGCGGCCAACTCCTGCGCATCCGCGAGGCGATCGGCGAGCAGGTCGCGCCGAGCGGTCACTTCTACATCTATGGCGAGAGCGAACGGCTAGCACGGCCCATCCTACTCATGGCCCAACGCGGCCTCATCGCGGAAGAGGAATGGACGCCCTGGTTCGCGCGCCTCGTTCCCGGCGGCGACGCCGTCTTTTCGACGCAGGAGGGGCTCGCCCGCCGCCACAACGTCAACGCGTTCCTGCAAGCAATATATCTCAACGCGCGCCTGAGCCGAAGCGCCGACGACGACGTGTTGCTGCCGGGCGCGGAAGCTGCGTTGCGCGCGATGCCTTAAGCGCGACGCGAACGCAGCAGCAGCGCCTGCCCAGCAAGCACAAGCCCGACGCCGCCCAGCGCCAACAAGCCCCAACTCTTGCCCTCGAACAACGCCGACACAAGCATCGCAACGGGCGGCGTCAGCGCGGAAATGTACGACGCGGTCGCGTAGCCACGCCGCCGCGCCAATCCATAATACAACAGGAACGCCAGCACCGAGCCCACCACGGACAAATGCAGGAGCGAGGCAATGTACGGCAGCGTGGGTTCGAACGCCCAAACCCGCCCGGTCACGATAGCGTAGAGCGCGATCTGCGCCGTCCCATACAACATCGCCCACGCCGTCATTGGCGCAACCGCGGAGCCCGCCATTTCGCCGCGCCGCGCGAATACATTCGCAACGGAGGCGGCGACAACCGCGCCGAACGTCATCGCAATGCCCGTGAGCGCGCGTGCATCCATATTGGCGGCGGCCAGTTCCTCCCACGACATCAGCCCCACGCCCGCAACGCCGAGACCCGCGGCCACCCACGCCAGGAGCGAGGCGCGTTGAGCGAACACGACGCGGAACATGGCGAGGTTCACAAACGCGAGCGCGGCGAACACGACCGCCACCACCGCGGACGTCACGCGCTCCTCCGCCCAGTACACCAGCGCGTAGTTGATCGCGAAATTGAACAAGCCCATGCCGAACGCGCTTGCATGTTGGGGACGCGTCATCGCGATCGGTTCGTTTCGCGCCAAACACCACGCAAACAGCAGCGCGCTCGCCAGCGCGAAGCGATAGACGATCGACACGATCGGATCGACGACGCCGAATTGCTGAGTGATCGCAAACCACGTCGTGCCCCAAGCGAGCGTGCAGATCGCAATCGATGCAAGATCGAAGGCGCGCGCGGATTGCTGGTCTTGGGTGTTCGTGATCATAGGCCCCGCGCGGCTTGTAGCCGCTCGACGCGCGCCCGTCGCGCCGTTTTGGGACATCGCCTTCGCAAACGTGGTGAACAGCGCTGTCAAGGCGCCTTTCGCGGCGCGTAACACATTGACCCAAAGGGCGCCGAGGCATACCTTTTCATTATGCATCGGGACACGCTCAAGGGGGCGAGCCCGGTCCCGAGCCCTCCGCGCTTACGGCGCGCAAACTGAGGAGGCTCCTTTATGCGCATACAGGTCGCCGGGCGGCAGATGGATGTCGGCGAAGCGCTCCGAACCCGTATCGAGGACGAACTAGCGTCCGGTGTGGGCAAGTATTTCAACCGTGCCACGGACGCTGTTGTCACAGTTGGGCGAAATGGCGGCGGCGCCAGCGTCGAGGTGGATTGCACGGTCCATTTGGCCTCCGGAATTTCCCTTCAGGCCGAGGGGCATGGCGGCGACGCTCACAGCGCCTTTGGCGACGCCATGGGCAAGCTTGAGAAGCGTGTTCGCCGCTACAAGCGCCGGCTGCGAAATCATCACGCCGACCACAAGTCTCCCCTTCCCGCCGAGGACGCTTCGGCTTATGTGCTCGCCCCGTTACAGGACGAGAGCGAGGCTGACGCAGGGGTGTCGGCGGAACCCGCCCCGCTGGTGATCGCCGAGACAAGGGTGCCCGTGCGCACGATGACGGTCTCCACGGCGGTGATGCAGCTGGACCTTTCGGAAAACCCGGCATTGCTGTTTCGGAACGCGGCGCACGGCGGCCTAAACCTCGTGTACCGGCGCGCGGACGGCAATATCGGCTGGGTCGATCCGGATCGGGTCAAGGGCGCTTCGTAATCGCTTGTGACGCTGGGCGGCCGCGGCGTGCGGCGAGCGGAGTCGACATGAACGATCTCACTGACTTGATCGCGCCTGACGCCATCGTCACGCGCTTGGCGGCGACATCACGCCGGCAGGCCTTGCAAGTGATCACCGACGCGCTCGCGAAGGCCGCCGGCATCGATGCGCGCGCGGCGTTCGACGCGGTGCTCATTCGCGAGCGTTTGTCAGGGACGGGCATGGGCGAAGGCGTCGCCATTCCCCACGCGGTGCTGCCCGGGTTGAAGCGGCCGATCGGCGCGTTCGCGCGCCTGGAGCCAGCGCAAGACTTCGAAGCGCTTGATGGGCGCCCCGCCGACCTCATCTTTCTGCTGCTCTCTCCGGCCGATCGCAACGGCGACCATCTCAAGGCGTTCGCGCGGATCTCGCGGTTTCTGCGCCGCGCCGACATGCGTGAGCGCTTACGCGCGGCCCGCGGCGTGGATGAACTGCACGCGTTGCTCGCCGGCGGCGCGCATCTCGACGCGGCGTGATGACGCCCGCCGACCGCATCTTTTCCTATTTCCCGCTTATGATGACCGCTGCAGCCTTCTGGTCGCTTGGCGTCTTCGCGGCGTGGCCTTCGCTGTGGACGGGGTTGTTGCTCGTCTTCGTGCTCTACCTCTTCCCTCCGATCGTCTTGCGCATCGTGTTTCGCTGGGCGCCGCTGAAGCACGGGATCGCGTGCATTGACGGGCGCGCGTTTTGCCCATGGCTCGCGAGCCACCACATTCAAGCGTTCTACGACGCACAGCCTTATCTGGAATCGCTGCTGCGCGTGATCCCAGGCTTCTACTCGCTCTGGCTGCGCATGTGGGGCTCGCGCGTCGGCTACGGCGTCGAATGGCCGGTGCGGATGGACGTGCTCGACCGCAACCTCATGGATATCGGCAACCGTGTCGTGTTTTCGCGCGAGGTCGAACTTTCCGCGCATGTGCGGCAAAAACTTGATGGCGGAGGATCGCGCGTTCTGGTGCGGCCCGTGCGCATTGGATCTTACGCGTTCGTGGGCGCTGGCGCGCGCGTCGGACCTGGCGCGGCGATCCCCTCCAACGCCAGCGTGCCAATGGCGACCGTCGTCGATGTCAACGAGACCTTCGGCGAAACCCGCCGGCTGCACCCCGAGCGCGAGGAAGCCGCCTTCGCGCTGGGGTGAAGCGCCGCGACAAAGAGGGTTAACCTTCGCTCGCTTGCATTGTGGGCGCATCTCTTTCTTGTTACGCTCACGAAACGTTGGGTCATTGGTCAGGGTAAAATGGCGCCTCCAGCTCGTCCGGTTTGGACCGGCCAGATCAGGCTCGCCTTGGTGGCGCTGCCTGTGAAGCTCTATTCGGCTTTGGATTCGCGCGAGAAAATCGCGTTCAACCAAATCCACGAACCCTCGAAACAGCGCATCAAATACGAAAAGGTCGCCCCGGGCTTTGGGCCCGTGAAGAGCGATGAAATCGTCAAGGGCTACGAGTTTCAGAAAGGCCGTTACGTGCTCTTCTCCGACGAGGAGTTCGAAGCGCTGAAGATCGAGTCGAAGAAGACGCTCGACATGGTCCAGTTCGCGCCCGCCGATACGATCGATCCCATCTATTTCGACAAACCCCATTACGCGCTGCCGGACGGCAAACTCGCCGACGAGCCTTACCGCGTCGTGCGCGACGCGCTGCGCAACACCAAGACCGTCGGCCTGGGTCAGATCACCATGCGCGGGCGTTCCTACATCGCCGCGGTGAAGCCCTATGAGGACGGCCTCATGGTGGAGACCGTTCACTACGCGGAAGAGCTGCGGTCCGCGCGCGGTTTCTTCGATGAGATTCCGACGGGCGCGTCCGAACCCGATCTGGTCGACCTCGCCGAGGAACTGATTAAGCGCAAGGTTGCGGCCTTCGACCCAAAAAAGTTCGAGGATGAATACGGCAAGGCGGTTGAGCGGCTGGTGAAGAAGAAGATCGAGCGCCACGGCGAACTGGTGCTTGAGGACAAGGAAGAGCCGTCTCCTGATTACGGCGATAACGTTGTGTCGCTTGTGGATGCGCTGAAAAAGTCGCTCGCGAAAAAACAGGCCGCGAAGGCCGCTGACAGCGAGGAAGCACCGGCGCCGAAACGCGTGCGCGCCGCGGCGGAAAAGCTCAAAACGCCTCGCGCCAAGGCGCCAGCGGCAAAGCCCGCGGCCAAGCGTGCGAAGAAGTAACGCCACCGCTCCCCTCCCCCTAGAGGGGGAGTATGGCGAGCTTAGTTCATGACGCGCCCTCCAAATCACAGCGGTTTGGCCGACTACGCTCGCAAGCGAAACTTCGCGCGAACGACCGAGCCGGCAGGTGGCGCCCTCAAAAGCGCGGGCTCCATGTTTGTCGTGCAGAAGCACGCTGCGACCCGGCTGCACTACGATTTCCGCCTTGAACACGACGGCGTGCTGCTGAGCTGGGCGGTTCCACAGGGCCCAAGCCTTGATCCCGCCGTGAAGCGCCTCGCCATGCGCACCGAAAACCATCCGCTCGAATACGGATCGTTCGAGGGCACGATCCCTAAGGGCGAGTATGGCGCTGGCAGCGTGATCATCTGGGACACCGGGACGGTAGCATGGGTCAAGCCCCCCGCGGATACGCTGCCGCTTGGAAAGCTCGAGTTCGTCTTGAACGGCGAGCGGCTCAAGGGCGAGTTTCATCTGGTGAAGATCAAGCCGCGCGAAGGCGAGCGTGGCGAGCCATGGCTGCTGTTCAAATCCCGCGACGCGTTCGCCGACCGAGGCGATGTGACGGCGCGGGCGCTGACCAGCGTCGCGACCGGGCGCACGTTGGAGGACATTCGCGACAAGGGCGGACGAGTGTGGAGCAAGGGCGGCGAACGAAGCGCGGCGCCGAAATGGGATTTCGTTCCGCCGGCATTGTGCCAGCCGGTTGAGCTTCCGCCCGACGGCGATCGCTGGCTGCATGAGATCAAGTATGACGGCTATCGGCTGATCGCCGCGGCTTCGCGCGACGCCGTGCGCCTCTACACGCGCACGGGTCTTGACTGGACCGCGAAATTCCCGCGCATCGCCGAAGCGCTGGCGAGGCTTCAGCTGAAGGACGTGCTGCTCGACGGCGAAGCGGCGGTGGCGGATGCGCAAGGGCGCACCGATTTCGGCGCACTGCAACGCTGCTTCGAGAGCGGCGGCAAGGGCGCGTCGTATTTCGTGTTCGACGTGATCGCGGCTGGAGCGGACGATCTGCGTAAACTGCCGCTCATCAAGCGCAAGGCGCGGCTTGCGAAACTGCTGGAGGGCGCCAAGGCGCCAATCCGTTTGTCTCCCTATGTCGAAGGCGACGGTCCGAGCGTCTTCGCGGCGTTTCGCGACAAACAACTTGAGGGCGTTGTCTCCAAGCGCGCGGATTCCGCCTATCGGTCAGGCCGCTCGAACATCTGGCTCAAGGCCAAATGCGTGAATGAGCGGGAGTTCGTGATTGTCGGCTATCGCCCCTCCGCGCGGCGTGCGTTTTCATCGCTGCTTTTGGCCGATCATGAGGGCGGCGAGCTGGTTTATCGCGGCGATGTCGGCACGGGCTTTTCCGAAGCGACGTTGAAATCGCTGGCCAAGCAGATGGCGAAGTTGGAACGCAAGACGCCGCCACTGGCGATGCCGCGCGAGAGTGCGCGCGGCGCCACGTGGCTGAAGCCGACTCTTGTCGCGCAGGTGCGCTATGCCGACCTCACCAGCGACGGCATGGTGCGCCACGGCGTGTTTCTTGGGCTGCGCGGCGACAAGCCGGCGGAGGAAGTGGCGATCGAGAGCGAACTGCCGGCGCGCAAATCCAAGGTGCGCCTCACCCATCCCGATCGCGTGCTGTTTCCCGACGCGGGCGTGACAAAGGCGGAGTACGCCGCTTATCTTGAAGCCGTCGCCGCGCGCATGGGGCCGCATGTTTTCGGCCGCCCCATCAGTCTGGTGCGGGCGCCGGACGGCGCTGGCGGGCAGACCTTCTTCCAAAAACACGCGATGACGGGCGCGCCACCAGCGCTGGAAACGACGCCCGTGCGTGAGAGCGACGGATCGCTTGCGCGCTATTTGACCGCGCCGAATCTCGATGCGCTTGCTGCCTGCGCGCAAATGTCGGCGCTCGAGATCCACATCTGGGGGGCGCGCAATGACGATCTCGAAAAGCCGGATCGCATGGTGTTCGACCTCGATCCCGACGAAGGGGTGTCGTTCGAGCGCGTGAAGCGCGCGGCTTTCGACATCAAGGCGCTGCTCGATACGGCGGATCTTCCCTCGTTCGCGCTGCTGACCGGCGGCAAGGGCGTTCACATCGTGCTTCACTTGAAGCGGCGCCACGCTTGGGAGGACGTGAAAGCGTTTTCGGGCGCGTTGGCGCACAAGATCGCGGAACTCGATCCGCAGCGCTTCGTGGCGACCATGACGAAGGCCAAGCGCAAGGGGCGGATCTTCATCGACTATTTCCGCAATCATCGCGGCGCGACCGCGATCGCGCCCTACTCCGCGCGCGCACGCGGGACAGCGCCCATCGCCGCGCCGGTGAGCTGGGATGAAATGCGCGGCATCGCCTCCGCCTCCGCGTTCAAGTTGCGCGATATGGCGGCGCGTTTGCGCGAGCCAGACCCTTGGGCGGACTACGCGAAAAGCGCGGTGATGCTCACACGCACGGCGCGCGCGAAGCTCGGCCTATGAGCGATCGTCCGCGCCGGCGAACACGCCGCGCGGTATGGAGGGTTGGGGACGCGAAGCGTCTTCGCGCTGGAAGAAAGAGGGAGAAGCTCGCGCTACCGCGCTTCACGTCCCCGCGCATGTTTTGATCATCAGCCTTGGATCAAGAGGGCGGTCGTTTTCATCCCAGGGTCCTTGGCCGACGACGAGCGGGCGGAAACCAACTTTCCGTCCCGGACCCCGGCGGTTTCAATCCCCGCCGGCTTTCTCGCTCATCCGCATCCCGCTTCATCTTTAGGGTTGGATCCGAAAGACCCCTCCGCGAACCGGAACGCCGAGAGCCTACGCTGAAGCGCAAGCCGGTCGGATGGAATGGCGTTTATCCGCGCATTTTCGCTGCGGTTTCGCGGGTGGGGGTGAGTGTGTTGTACACAACAACAAAGACTCAGGGTCGCAGCCATTCGGCGGCCGCGGCGGCGAGAAAGCCCACCCAGGGAAATGCGAACCCCATGGCGCCGCCATACAGCAGAGAACGCGCATCGCTCTTGTGCGACGGCGCGCGCGGCCCGAGCAGAAATTCCCAGGCCAACCACGCCGCGGCGGTCGCGATCAAGAAGAGACGGATGCCGTAACCGAGTTGGTTGACGGCGAGCAACGCCGCCGCGAAGCCCAGCGCCAACCCAAAGGCCTGCGCTTTCGCGAACGGAGTAAAGACTTGGCGCTTCATTTATTCGTCGTTCATGTCGCGAAGAGGAGCCGTTTGTTGACTGGGGCGAGCATACAATCGGCCAATCCAAGGACGAAGTCGACGACTTCATCTTCAATCTCAGACGCCGCGCCCTTGGTGACGCTGATGCGACCCGCAATCGAACTGATAATAAGACCCAGGCGAACTCTTCGGTCAGCGATTGCTCGATATTCGCGCTTCAGTTGGCGGTCGCTCTTACCGACGTCTTCCGGATCGACTTTGCCAGCTCTACGGTTGACGTCGAAAAACCTCCAAATATCGCGAAACTCGCGGTCGACAAGCCATTTTGGCGCAGCAAATGGATAGGCTTCATCGAGCATGTCGAACAGGCGCCGTCTCGGATCAACCGCTTTCTTGGAAGCAACGGCGAACCTCTGTAAATCTTCGATGCTCGGTGAAGGCACATTTTCCAAGGACGCCGTTCGCGGCCGAGACAACCAGAACAAATTGCTAGCTCCGTAGCCTCCGAGCACATCCTGAACGCCCACGGCTACGCCGGCCAAGAACGATCATCGCCCCCTCACCCTAACCCTCTCCCCCTCTCGGGGGAGAGGGAACAGGCGCTAAATCAGCTTCGCCATCGCCACCGCCGTATCGGCCATGCGGTTGGAGAAGCCCCACTCGTTATCGTACCAGCTGAGCACCGACACGAATTTGCTTTCCATCACCTTGGTTTGGTCCATGTGGAAGATCGAGGAATGCGGGTCGTGGTTGAAATCCATCGAGACGTTCGGCGCGTTGGTGTAACCCAGCACGCCCTTCAGCGCGCCTTCGCTGGCGGCCTTTATGGCGGCGTTGACCTCGTCCTTCGTCGTCGCCTTCTTGGCCAGGAACTTGAAGTCCACGACGGAGACGTTCGGCGTCGGCACGCGGATCGAAATGCCGTCGAGCTTGCCCTTGAGATCGGGAATGACCAGGCCAATCGCCTTGGCGGCGCCGGTGCTGGTGGGGATCATGTTCAACGCCGCGGCGCGGGCGCGATAGAGATCCTTGTGCAGGGTGTCGAGCGTCGGCTGATCGCCGGTGTAGGAGTGGATCGTGGTCATCATACCGTGATCGATGCCGATCGCATCGTGCAGCACCTTCACCACCGGCGCGAGGCAATTGGTGGTGCAGGAGGCGTTCGAGATCACGACGTGATCCCTGGTGAGCCCCTGGTGGTTGACGCCATACACGACGGTGTAGTCCGCGCCGTCCACCGGCGCCGAGACGATGACGCGCTTGGCGCCGCCGTCGAGGTGGGCGGCGGCCTTGTCGCGGGCGGTAAAGATGCCGGTGCATTCGAGCGCGATATCGACGCCGAGGGCCTTGTGCGGCAGTTCGGCGGGGTTTTTGATCGCGGTGACCTTGATCTTGCCGCGGCCGATGTCGATCCAGTCCTCGCCCGACTTGACCTCGCCCGGAAATTTGCCGTGGACGCTGTCGTAGCGCATCAGGTGGGCGTTGGTTTCGACCGGCCCGAGGTCATTGATGGCGACCACCTCGATGTCGGTGCGTCCCGCCTCGTGGATGGCGCGCAGCACGTTGCGGCCAATGCGCCCGAAACCGTTGATGGCCACCTTCACGCTCATGAAATCGCTCCTTCGATTGGTTGAGCGGTGGATAGACCGAGCGACCCGCCGGGTCCAGGCAGGCGGGCGCGCGGCGCTTTCAACGAATCGGCATTTGTCGTAACATTTTGTCGCAATGAGCGAGTCTCCCTCCCTCGACGCGCAAGCTGCGCGGCTTTCGGCGGCGCTCGACGCGATCGAGGCGGCGCTGGAGGCTCTGGAGCTGAGCGCCGACCCTGACGCCGTGGCGGCGGCGCTGGCGGGGCCGGTGCGCGCCTTCGACACTGCCGCGAAGGAGGCGCTGCCCTGATGCAGGTCACCATTCTGGGGCAAAATATCGATATCGCCTGCGCGGGGCGCGACCAGAAACGGCTCGCCGATCTGGCCGCCGCGCTGGAGCAGCGGCTCGGGCGCTACCCGGAAGATCTGGACGCGACGCGCAGGCTGGCGTTGGCGGCGCTCGCGCTCATGGACGAAGCGCAGACCACGGGCGCGGCGCTGGCGCTCGCGCGCAGCGAAATCGAGCGCCTTACCGACATGCTGGTGGACGCCAAGCTCGAGGCCGCGAACGCCTGTCCGGTCGACGAAGAACGCGGGCGCGTCAGCGCTTTGCGTTTGGGCGCTTGAGAGCGCCGCGCGCCGCGCCTAGATTCGACGCGGGCGGTTGCTGCGGCGTGCGAGAGGCGCTTTCATCCCTGGGACCGTATCATCTCTCTCGGGAGCTGGCTCTGTTCCGGACCGTGGTCTGGAGCACCTGGCGCCCACCTAGTCTTGCTAGGGTTCGAGAGGATGAGCATTCCTTACGGCGCATGTGGCGCCGCCCAACCCACGCCGTGCCGCGCGGCGCCTCCCCCGTGAACGGGGGAGGAAAGGTGGCGCCATGATCGATCCCGCTCTCGAAGCCGCGAAGGCGGACGCTCGCATGACCATGCGGGCCGAACGCGCGTTGGTCGATCCGCGCGGCGCGGCGCTCAAGCTGATTGAACACTTCCCCATGGAGCTGGCGCGCCTGTCGCCTGCGGTCGGTTATTGGCCGGTTGGCGGCGAGATCGACGACCGCCCCCTGCTCGCCGCGCTCGCGAAAGCGGGCTGCGTCGTCGGCCTGCCGCGCATGCAGAGCCGCCACGGGCCGGCGCGCTTTCTGGTGTGGCGCGGGACCGAGGCGCTCTCGGCGGATGCGTTCGGCGTGCCCTCGCCGCCGCAAACGGCCGAGGCCGTGCAGCCGAAACTGATCCTTACGCCGCTGCTAGCGTTCGACCGCGCCGGGCGGCGGCTCGGCCAAGGCGGCGGCCACTATGACCGCATCATTTCGCTGCATCGCGCGCATGGCGCGGTGGCGGTGGGCCTCGCATACGCCGAGCAGGAGATGGGCCAAGTGCCGGCCGGCGCTCACGATGCGCTTCTGGACTGGGTGATCACGCCAAGCGAGGCGGTGCGATGCGGGTGAGCGCGTTGCCCCCATCTACAATCGTCATTCCGGGGCGTCGCGTGCCGCGACGCCCCGGAATGACGAAAAGAGGCGGCATCGGCGTTTGGCGGGACGCCCAGGACCGAGTTTGGCCCAGAGCCGCCGTTCGCATCCAACTCTCCGAGCGCCCGCATCAAGGTCAGGCGTTGGCTCGCCACCCCACCGGTGAGACGCGACGATCGGTTCAACTGGCATAGCGGTGAGTTCAAAGTGGCTGAGTCTGGCGAAAACTGGTTTGTCGAGGCCCCCGGCGACATCCACCGCATAGAAGCTTGCCTTACCGGTGTGGCGTACGCTCCCCACCGCCACGACACCTATACAATCGGCATCACGTTGAGCGGCATTCAAAGCTTCACTTATCGTGGCGCTGAAAGAGTTTCTTATCCTGGTCAGATCGTCATCCTGCACCCCGACGAACAACATGACGGCCGCGCCGGCGACGGAGAGGCCTTTCGTTATCGCGCCGCCTACATCTCTCCCGCCGATGTCCAAGAAGCGCTGAACGGTCAGGCGTTGCCGTTCGTTGAAGGCGGCGTTTCGATTGACGAAGGGCTGCATCGAGCGGCTGCAGCTTTGCTGGAAGATTTCCAGCGGCCGTTGTCGAGACTCGAGTACCAGGACGCCCTCTACGACTTGGCGCTCGCCTTGCAGACGAGCGCGGGCGCGGCCGTCGCCATCAAGCGGGCCAATCGTGAAGCGGCCGCCGGTGCGCGCGATTACATAGAGGCCAATCTCTCACGTGGATTCTCGCTTGAAGAACTGGAGCGCGCGACAGGCCATTGCCGCTGGCAATTGTCGCGGGATTTTCGCGCGATGTTCGGCACCAGTCCGTACAGATACCTCACCTTGCGGCGGCTCGACATTGCGCGGCGCATGATGCGCGACGGCGGCGCGATCGCCCAAATCGCCCACGATTGCGGCTTTTCGGACCAGAGCCATTTCGGGCGAGTGTTCAAGCAGGCCTATGGGTTACCGCCGAAAGCTTGGCTTAGGGGCGTGCGACGCCCGCACGATCGTTCTAGAACGACATAATTCGTTGGCGCACTGAAGCGCCATGAAGACAACATCGCTGTTTTCGCCAGAGCCCGCGAAGGGATGGATTCCCTGGGGAGCGTTGGCGCCGTTTCTTTTGATCTTCTTTGTGGCCGCGCCGGTGATTTTGACCGATGCGCCGTTCATTCAGTGGGGATTCGTGGACGATCGCGGCAATCCGATTGGCGCGTTCGGCCTTTATGCCTTCCTGCTCATCCCGTTCGCGATAACCGGTGCGTTGGTGCTCGCGTGGGTGCTGTTCGTCGAACGCCGGCCGCTCCGCACCATCGGCTTGACGCCGAGCGGCGGGGCGATGTCGTTTGCGCGCGGACTAGGGATTGGCGTCGCGACCATCGGCGCGATCGTCGCTGCGATCTGGGCGGCGGGCGGATACCAACCGCGCGGATTTGCGGGCGCGTTCTCTGCGCCACATGACTTGATCAGCATCGGCATTCTATTTCTGTGTTTTGCGGTTCAGGCCGGTGTTGAGGAGATCATCTTTCGCGGTTGGCTGATGTCCGCGCTTGCACGCAAGTTCAATGTCGCCCTAGCCGTCATCCTGACATGCGCGGTGTTCACGTTGCTGCACTATGGTCGAGGCCAGGAATTGCTGGTCACGGCAGGTGTATTTCTGTTTTCGGCTTTCGCATGCCTCTGGGCGCTCAAGGCTCGCAACATCTGGGGTGTCATGGGATGGCATATCGGGTGGAATTGGCTGCTCGCGACAGGCTTCGAATTGCCGGTTACCGGATTTGACTCGGGCGTGTCGGCGCTACTGGTCAAGCTCGTGCCGCTCGGGCCAGACATCCTCACCGGCGGTGCGCAGGGACCCGAAGCTAGCGTTGTTTGTCTGCTATTCTTCGCTTGCGCGATCGCAACCCTTCTCTGGCGACTGCGGAACAGCGCCCACCAAGCGCGGAACGGCCTGACTGTGGCTTAAAACTTGAGCTCGCGCCCAGCGCGGCTTGTACGGTCGGTTCGGCCTCTGCGATCGGCGGGTATCGGCGGATTTCAGACTGTGGGCAGCGCCTTGAGAAACGGCGAACTCCCCGCTAGAAGCTCCGCTCCATGGCCGGCCATTCAAAATTCGCGAACATCCAGCACCGCAAGGGCGCGCAGGACAAAAAGCGCGCGCAGATGTTCACCAAGATCGCCCGCGAAATTCAGGCGGCGGTGAAAGTCGGTGGCGCCGACCCGGCCTCGAACCCCCGCCTGTTCCGCGCCATGGCGGCGGGGCGCGCCGTTAACATGCCGAAGGACAACATTCAGCGCGCCGTCGATCGCGGCTCGGGCGCCGGCGCCGAGCAGCTCGATGAAATCCGTTACGAAGGCTTCGGCCCGGGCGGCGTGGGCGTGATTGTCGAAACGCTGTCGGACAATCGCAACCGCACGGCCGGCGAAGTGCGCGCGGCGTTCGCGAAGAACGGCGGCAATTTGGGCGAAAGCAACTCGGTGTCGTTTGCCTGGAAGCGCGTCGGCGAAATCCGCTTTCCGCTTTCCGCGGCGAGCGAAGACGCGATGCTGGAGGCGGCGATCGAAGCGGGTTGCGACGATTGCGTCGCCGAAGGCGAAGACCATGTCGTCACCTGCGATATGGCCGCCCTCGCCGCCGCCGCGCAGGCGCTCTCGCACAAATTTGGCGACCCGGCTTCGGCGAAGTTCGTCTGGCGCACCGAGATCGCCATCCCCGTCGAAGGCGAAACCGCCGAGACGCTGATGAAGCTGCTCGATCAACTCGACGATCTCGACGATGTGCAGGCGGTCTATTCGAACGAAGACATCAGCGAGGCTGAACTGGCGCGTCTCAGCGCCTAAACCTTCCCGCCCCAGTGGAAGCGTGAACCCCGCGCGCCCGGCGGCTGGAGAAAGAGCGCGCGCCGCGCGCGCCGTCGGCGCACATTTCAGCAATGTTCTCCGCGCGCCAGAGCGCCGACCTTGCCGTGGCCTTCGGCGACCTCGCCTTCGCCGTAGGGGTGTTCGCGTGCGGCCTTTTCGACGCCCCGGTTTGGACAGCGGGACTAGCGGGCGCCGGCATGGTGGCGTATTGGGCGGCCAGCCGGCGGCGCATCCTGCGCCGTCTTCCGTCGAAGGCGCGGGCAAACCAGACGGCCATCGCGCTCTTCGTCGTCATTGCGATTCAGGCCGGCGCCTATTGGCTGGGCCTGGGCGTCGGAGGAGCGATCTAATCCCATGAGCCAGATTTCGATGCACGCGTTCAGCGCGCCCACGTTCGCGCGCATGTTGCGCAATCTCTCCGCGATGCTCGCGAAGGCGGAGGCGCACGCCAAGGCGAAGAACTTCGATCCGGCCGTATTGCTGAACGACCGCTTGGCGCCGGACATGTTCACGCTGACGCGGCAGGTCCAGATCGCGACCGATCACGCCAAAGGCGCGATGGCGCGGCTCGCCGGCAAGCAACCGGAGGTGATTCCCGATACGGATACGACTATCGCCGACTTGCAGGCGCGCATCGCCAAGGTGATCGCTATCGTTGAGAGCATCACGCCCGCGCAGCTCGAAGGCGCCGACAAGCGCGAGATCAGCATTAAGATCCCCAACCAGGAGCTGAAGTTTTCCGGCATTGACTATCTGAACGGCTGGGCGCTGCCGAACTTCTACTTCCACATGACCATGGCCTACGCGATCCTGCGTCACAACGGCGTCGAGCTGGGCAAGCGCGACTTCTTGATGAGCTAAGGCAGCGCGCGCTTCGTTCGGCGCGCCATTCAGGGATGACGCAAATGAGTTTTCGCCGCATCGAAGACGCCCCATCGGGCAAGACCGCACTGGTTCGCGTTGATTTCAACGTACCGATGAAGGATGGCGCGGTGAGCGACGACACCCGCCTGCGCGCGGCGCTGCCGACCATTCACGCGCTGCAAGCCAAGAGCTGCAGAATAGCCCTGCTCGCGCACTTCGATCGGCCCAAGGGCAAGCGCGTGCCGGAAATGTCGCTGAAGCCGGTAGCGCCCGCGCTTGCGAAACTACTCGGCGCGACCGTCGCCTTCGCCGACGATTGCGTGGGCGAAGCGGCGAAAGGCGTGATTTCCGCACTGCCGGCCGGCGGCGTCATTCTGCTTGAGAACACGCGCTATCACGCGGGCGAGGAGAAGAACGATCCGGCGCTGGCGAAGGAGATCGCCGCGCTCGGCGACTTCTACGTCAACGATGCGTTCTCCGCCGCGCATCGCGCGCATGCGTCGACAGAAGGCCTCGCGCGCATCCTGCCCGCCTACGCCGGCAAGCAGATGGAACGTGAGCTCAATGCGCTTGACGCCGCGCTCGGCAAGCCGAAGCGCCCGGTGCTTGGCATCGTCGGCGGCGCGAAGGTCTCGACCAAGCTCGACTTGTTGCAGAACTTGATCGCGAAACTCGACCGCCTCGCCATCGGCGGGGGCATGGCCAACACGTTTCTGTACGCACAGGGGCGCGACATCGGCGGCTCGCTCGCCGAAAAGGACATGGTCGACACCGCCCGCGCGATCATGGACGCCGCCAAGGGCAAGTGCGAACTGCTGCTGCCCGTGGATGTTGTCGTCGCGACCGACGTGAAACCAGGCGCGGCCGCTCGTACCTGCGGACTCGACGGCGTCGGCGCGGACGAAAAAATCCTCGATGCCGGCCCTGAAACGGTAAGGCGCTTGCTTGCGGCCATGGATGAAAGCGCAACGTTGATCTGGAACGGACCGCTCGGCGTGTTCGAAGTGCCGCCGTTCGACAGAGCGACGGTCGACGCCGCCAAACATGCGGCGGCGCGCGCCAAGGCCGGCGCGCTGGTCGCGGTGGCCGGCGGCGGCGATACCGTCGCCGCGCTCAACCACGCGGGCGTCGCCGACGATATGACGTTCGTGTCAACGGCCGGCGGCGCGTTTCTGGAGTGGATGGAAGGCAAGGCCCTCCCCGGCGTCGAGGCGCTCCGCTCCTGAGCGAGAGCGCGCGCTGACAGCGCTGTCGGCATAGCTGCTATTAACGAGCGGCCTTTCGCGCCCGCTTCCTTTCCGCCTAAGGTGCGGCCACGATTTCAAGCACCTAAGAGAGGATTTCCGGGCCCATGGCGCGCATCACGCTTCGACAGCTTTTGGACCACGCCGCCGAGCACGAGTACGGCATCCCCGCGTTCAACATCAACAACATGGAACAGGGCCTGGCCATGTTGGAGGCCGCCGACGAGGTCAACGCCCCTGTCATCATCCAGGCGAGCCGCGGCGCGCGCTCCTACGCCAATGATGTCATGCTGAAATATCTGATCGATGCGCTGGTCGAGATGTACCCGCACATCCCGATCTGCATGCACCAAGACCACGGCAACAGCGAAGCCACCTGCGCGACCGCGCTGCAATACGGCTTCACCAGCGTGATGATGGACGGCTCGCTCGAAGCGGACGGCAAAACGCCGGCAAGCTATGAGTACAACGCCGCGATCACGCGGCGCGTGGTCGATATGGCGCATTGGATCGGCGCGTCGGTCGAGGGCGAGATCGGCGTGCTTGGGTCGCTCGAAACCGGTAGCGGCGAAAAAGAAGACGGCCACGGCTTCGAGGGCAAGCTCGGGCATGACCAGCTGCTGACGGACCCCGACCAGGCGGTGGCGTTCGTGGAAGCGACCCACGTTGACGCGCTCGCGATCGCCATGGGCACCAGCCACGGCGCCTACAAGTTCACGCGCAAGCCGGACGGCGACATCCTGGCCATGCACGTCATTGAAGCCGTGCATAAGCGCCTGCCAAACACGCATTTGGTCATGCACGGCTCCTCTTCGGTGCCGCAGGATTTGCAGGACATCATCAACGAGTTCGGCGGCGGCTTGCCACGCACCTGGGGCGTGCCCGTCGAGGAAATTCAGCGCGGCATCAAGCTTGGCGTACGCAAGATCAATGTCGACACCGACAATCGTCTCGCCATGACTGGCGCGATCCGGAAGGTGCTTTGGGAGAAGCGCGACGAATTCGATCCGCGCGCCTATCTGAAGCCGGCCAAGGAAGCGATGCGCAAGATCTGCAAGCAACGCTTCGTGGAGTTCGGCGCCGCGGGTTGGGCTGACAAGATCAGGCCGCTGCCGATGTCGGCGATGGCGAAACGTTATGCGGCAGGCGAGTTCGCGCCGCGGATCGACGCCGCGCGGGTCGCCGCCGAATAGCCTAAGCGCGCATTAACCGCGCCTGCTGCCCGAACTCTTAGGGCTGGCCGTGGTATGGCTTCGCGTTTCGCGAGGCGCGGCGTGCATTTGGTAAAGCTCCTGTTCGGCTTCCAAGGTCGTATCAATCGCGGCCAGTTCTGGCTGGGCAACACGCTCGCCGGCATGGGCGGCGTCATGCTTGTGTACGCCGTTGGATACGGCTTCGGCGCGGCCAAGGAGACGCTGGCGCTGTCCTGGCTGTCGCTCCCATTCATCCTCGTCGCCATGACTTGGAGCAGCTACGCGCTGCAGGTGAAGCGTTTCCACGATCGCGGCCGCAGCGGCTATTGGGTGCTCGCGCCGCTAGCGCCGGCGAGCATGATCGTCGGCGCGGTGCTGGCTGGCATCGGCGACAACATCAAACCCGCGCTGATGCTGCCGGAGTTGATGCTCTGGTTCGCCATTCTAGGCTTGATCAATCTGTGGTTCTTGGTCGACCTTGGCATGCTGCCAGGCGTCGACGGTCCAAACAAATACGGCCCACCGCCGGGCGCCGGTTCCGTAGCTGTCGCGGCCTCCACCCCGGAGAACTCCCAACTCCGCAACGCAGCGCGCGCGATCGATCGTGCGATCGGCGATCAACCATCCGCGCCGCCAGCGCCGAGGTCGGCGCCCGCCGCCTACGCGCCCGCGCCGCTTGCGCCTTCCCCCGTCGCGTTCGGCAGAAAGCCAGCGACTTAAGCGTCCCAGGATTGTTCACGCCAAACGGTGCGGCTAGAAAAATACATGCGCCGCGCCCGTCTTTATCTGATCACGCCGCCATCCATCGAACTCGATACATTCTCGTCTGCGCTCCAAGATGCGCTCGCAGGCGGCGATGTCGCCTGCGTGCAGCTGCGCTTGAAAGACGCGCCCGACGCCGAAGTGTTGCGCATTGGCGCGACGCTGAAGCGGATTGTTCAAGACGCTAGCGCGGCCTTCATTCTCAATGATCGCCCCGATCTCGCGGCGAAACTCGATGCGGATGGCGTTCATGTCGGCCAGAGCGACGCAAGCACTGCGCAGGCGCGCGCGCAGCTGGGCAAGGACAAAATCGTCGGGGCGACCTGCCACAACTCGCGCCATCTCGCGATGGAAGCCGCCGAGGCCGGCGCCGATTACGTAGCGTTTGGCGCGTTTTACCCAACGGAGACGAAAGAACCGATCCACTGGGCGGACCCTGAAATCCTGGAGATTTGGCAGGAGACGATGGAGACGCCGTGCGTCGCGATTGGCGGCATCACCATCGACAACGCCGAACCCCTGGTGCGCGCCGGCGCCGACTTCCTGGCCGTGAGCGCCGGCGTTTGGCACCATCCGGAGGGACCGCGGGCGGCGGTGGCCGCTTTCAATGCGCTGTTTGACCGGCTTGAGGCATAATGGCGGCTCAAGGAGGCTCGCCCCATGCCGTCAACCGCCGCGGACTTGCTCGAAGAATTGCGTCAACGCGCCAAGCAGCGCCCTGTTCCCAGTTCGCCCACGCCGACGACGACCGGCCAACGCGCCGCTGACGCCATAGCCGCGCTGGTGGGGTCCTGGCCGTTCATCATAGTTCAAAGCGCGATGCTGCTCGGTTGGGTCGCTTTCAATGCATTGAGCGCATCTCGCGTTGATCCCTATCCCTTCATTCTGCTCAACCTGCTGCTCTCGACGCAGGCCGCCTACACCGCGCCCGTCATCATGATGAGCCAAAACCGCCAAGCCGAGATCGACCGGGAACGCAGCATCGAGGATTTCGAGATCAATCGCAAAGCCGAGCTCGAAATCGAAACGCTTCACGAAAAGATCGATCTCCTGCGCGAACAGGAAATCGCGGCATTGACCGCTTCAGTGGAAAGGCTGACGCGTTTGTTGGAGGAGCGGACTCAGCGATAGGCCGTCCAGGCGGCTTTGTCCTCGCTGCAATTCATCGTGATCACCTGCCCTTGCGCCACGAACAGGCCCATGCACTCGGTGACGGCGGTCGACGAAAGCGCGCTTCCGAAAATCTTGAACAACGATGCGCCGACGATGTCGGACGTGTTGTGCGCGTACTCGTAGCCGATGATGTTTCCGTTTGCATCAAGGAAGCGACGGTTCACTTGGACAACCTGCGACGCGCTGTTTCGACACGGCTGTTGCTGGGCGCGATTTCCAGTCGTTTGAGACAGGCTGAGACAAAGCCCCGAGGTCGCGGACGCAATGCCGAAACGATCAGCCCCCAATCCGAAAGCGACCCAAGCCGTCCGCGACGCGTCGCTGCAATTGCCGACATCGACAAACGCGCCCGCGCTTAAGGCGTTGTTCGCGACATGCGCGCAGCTGTTGCGGTCATAGATGGAGCGCAGACCAAGCGCCCGTTGATCCTGCGCGCTCGCGCTCCATGCAAACGGCGCACCGCCCGCCGCGCTGAGCGGAAATCCGCGGCCGCCGCTTTGTCCGCTTGCGCTGAGCACGCCGCGCCATATCTGCGATGGCTGGCCGTTGTGGGAGCGGATGAACACGACGGTGCCCGCCGGCGCCGCGTAGTGGCCAGAAACCGCCTCGCCCCACAAATGCCCCTCGAACGCGCCGTCGGAAGGCGCGCGCAAAACAAGCGGCCCGGCTTCCGCGCCGACCGTCGCGTTGACGCCCGCGAGCGGATTGGTGACGAGCGGCGAGGCCGCCGTCGGTATGGTCGGAAGCGTAGCGTCGGGCGTACATGGCGGACGCAGACAAACGCTCGGCGCCGGACTGACGGTGCGAAAACCGAGCGCGTTTTGCGTCGCCGATCCCTCGCCCGGCGCGCTCTTCAACCAATGCGCCATGCCAATCCAATTGCGCGCTGAATAATCATAGTCGGCCGTGATCGCTTGCACGGCGGTAGCGCCACGGTACCGCAACAGCGCCAGGGATCGCGCCGGTTGCCCGTCGGGACTGAAAGACACCGTGAAATAGTATCCCTCCACCCGCGCGCCGAGCAGCGTTCCCGTGACGGGTCCGCTGCGGTGGGGGTTGTAGCGCAGCACCATCGTGCCCGCCGTCGGCCCAACCCGCACGTCGTGCAGAAAATCCATGGCGGCCGCCTCATTCAGGGAGGGCGGCGGCGTAATCGTCTGCGCACCCGACGACGGCGCACAGACCAAGGCTACGCTTGCCGCCATCGACGCCAGAATGCCCGCTGCGCGCATGATCCGCCTCCGTCCGACAATGATGCGCCGACGCTAACACACCCGCCCGCGACGTCATGGTGATCCCAGGCGTCTTACCTCGTTTTCACCTTCATGGATCCTGCGGCCAGGCAGACGCACGCACGCGCGCCAGGTGTCGCTCATGCACGGCGCGTTCGAGATCGTCGTGACCGCCTTCGAGAAAGACATGCTTTTGAAAATACCCGCGACCGGGCAGGCCGGCGTTCTTGCCCACGACAAGCGCGCCCAGCGGCGGTTCGCGGCGTGCGCGGTTTTGCTCCGCGATCGCGTCCAGCGCGCCCCAGAGCGAGTGCTGATCGAAGTCGCGCATGTCGATCCGTTCCGCTTCCGCCGCGCCGCGCAGCAGCGCTTCGACTTCGCGATATGTGAACGGCGCGTCGCCCGCACGCGCGCGGCGCACCAAGATCTGCCGCAAGAGCGCGACAAGCTCTTCGTTGCGGCCGCCGCCGCGTCGCCGCGCATTGCGGGCGATGTCGCGCTTCGCGGTGAGCTGTTCGATGCGCTGTAAGACGCGCTGTAGCTCGACATTATCGGGCGCGCCGTCCCACTTGGTGAGATCGGCCGCTTGGATGGCGTCAAACGGCGCCACCGGCGCACACCAGTGCAGCATCACCGGCACCAGCACGCCGCGCCGCAACCCGACCTCGGCCTCGCGCTTGACCCAGGGCGAGGCGGTCGCCGCGAAACTCCAGCAGACGACCATGGCGGCGGCGGCTTCCGCCTCTTCCATGATGCGCGCCTCCCAGGCGGCGCCCACCTCGATGCCGGCGTCAAACCAGACCGACAGCTCCAAATCGATCAGAAGCCCCGTCAGCGTCTCGACCCGCGCCCTGTCCTCGCGCTTGTAGGAAATGAACACGTCAGCCATGGGGCGGGGATAAGCCGCGCCGCGGCCCCCAGAAACCCCTCGCGGCGGTAATCTGGTCTAGAGCGCGATCCGATTGAATCGGATCGCGCTCTATGTTTTTGTTTGGCCGCATTTTCTTACGCCGAACCGGCGTCCACTTCGTCGGAAAATGCTCTAGGAAAACGCCGCGAACCCGCCTACCTGAAGGCCATCGAAAATACCGACTGCCGAGAGTTATCCACATGGCCGATTTCCCCGCCCGCCTCGACGACGCCGACAAGCCGCCCGCGGAAGCCCGCAATGCGCCGGATGTCGTGGAGAAGGCGTTGTTCGATGCGCGCGTGGTGATGCTCACCGGCGAAGTAAACGACATGCAGGCGCGGCGCGTCACCGAACGGCTGTTCGCGCTGTCCGCGCAAAGCGCCGACCCGATCACGTTCGTCATCTCATCGCCGGGCGGCCACGTCGAAAGCGGCGACATGATCCATGACGTGATCAAGTTCATCGACGCGCCGGTGCGCATGCTTGGCACCGGCTGGGTTGCCAGCGCCGGCGCGCTGATCTACTGCGCCGCGCAGCGCGAGAACCGTTACTGCCTGCCGAATACGCGCTTCCTGTTGCATGAGCCCCGCGGGGGCGTAGGCGGCATGGCCAGCGACGTTGAGATCCAGGCGCGGGAAATCCTGAAAATGCGCGAGCGCCTGAATCGCATCTTCGCCGAAGCCACGGGCCAGCCGATCGATAAGATCAAGCGCGACGTCGATCGCGACTACTGGATGCAGGCGGAAGAAGCGAAGGCGTACGGCCTGGTGGGCAAGATCGTGCGGAGCCAAAACGAGGTGCGGTAACGCAGATGTATAGCCTCCATCAATACAATGGACCGAAGGAGGTTCATTACCTGTTTGTAGATGGCGGGTGCCTAAGGGCAGAAATCGATCAGCTGACGGCAAAATACTGTCCATCGCACCCCATCGAGTTGGACTACAGCAGGTTGGCTGCACCATACTCGAAAGTCTTCTACTACGACGCAGTACCAGTACGCGAGGCAGGCGAGGCCGAGGATACATACTCAGAGCGTACAAGGGCGCAGCGTGAGTTACTGGATCGCCTAGGCAACCTAGATCGCTTCCATGTCTACGAAGGCGATGCCCGCAAAAGACGAAGCAAAGGCGGCATGGAACAAAAGAAGGTGGACGTGCTTATCGCCGTTGACATGTTAACTCATACCTTCCGACGTAACATGCATCGAGCGACGCTGCTTACCGGTGATGTGGACTTCAAGCCTCTGATCGACGCGCTGGTCAGGGAAGGCATGTTCGTCAATCTATGGTACCCCCCTAAATCAACAAGCCGCGAATTGACAGACGCTGCGGATGGAAGAGTGCGGCTGGATGTGCGATCGCTGTCCGAACTCACCACCCAGAGATTTCGGCAGTTATCTCAGATCCCGAGTTCGCAGTTCGGCTATGCCCGTCGGCCTGACACGCAACCTTATTTCTCTTGGGTGGATCAGCACCACGAAGAGTGTCAGTTGTTTCGTCGCGGCGAGTTCCACGAACTGGTCGCGAGGGTGGAATCTAACGGTAATAAGCAAATACTGATTACCCACCGCGACATCGACAAAGTCGCAATGTACGCCGCTGATGCCTTCGATTTGATTGTTCCCAAGAATGTAAAGGAAGCGGCATAGAGGAGGTGGCTTGAGTGTAGTCGTCGCCCTTGCCCTCGCCGCTTGCTTCGGCACGCCGCAACCCGTCGCGATCGAGGGCTTCAGCGACCACGCCATGGAGCCGTTCATAACGCGTGACGGCCAGACGCTCTTCTTCAATAACCGCAACGAGCCTCCGCGCGAAACCGATCTGCACTGGGCGACGCGCATTGATGCGACGCGATTTCGCTATCGTGGCCGCATCGCCAGCGCGAACTCGCCAGAACTCGACGGCGTCCCCTCGCTCGCGCGCGACGGAACCTTCGCGTTCGTGTCGTTGCGCGCCTTCGCCGATCGCCACGCGACGTTGTGGAGCGGGCAATGGCGGGACGGCCAGGTTTCGCAGTTGGCGCTACAGACGGCGCTCTCCCCCGGCGCGCCGCCACGCTTCAATATGGACGCCGAAATCTCCGCGAGCGGCGATCGGCTCTACTTCACGGACAATGTGTGGGGCATCCTGGCGCCGCGAACATCGGACCTGCGCGTGGCGGTGCGCGATGGCGGCGCATTGCGGCGCGCGCCGGAGTTGGATCGTTGGTTCGCGACTGTGAACACGCCAAACGCGCTGGAATTCGCGCCCGCGACCTCCGAAGACGAACGCGAACTTTACTTCACGCGCCTGACGACGCGCTTCCTGCAACCGCCGCGCTTTGAGATTCTCGTCGCGACGCGCGAGCACGCGGATGAGCCTTTCGGGACGCCGCTGCCTATCCGAGCGCTTGCAGGCTACGTCGAAGCGCCCAGCGTGGCGCCGGACGGCGCGCTCTATTTCCACGCCAAGATCGGCGAACGATTCCGCATCATGCGCGCGGAACGCCGCTGCCGCTAAACAGCCTTGAAGTGCGCATCCAGAAACGCGCGCGCGGTCGCCCAATCGCTCGCGCGCACGCCATGGCCGCCGGGGCGAAGGTAAAACGCGATATCGGCATCGAGATTGGTGGAGCGCATGTCCGCCTGATCGAGACCAACGCGCCCAAACAGCGCATACACGGGGCTCGCCGCCTCGGCGGCGCGAAACGCGCCCGCGGGATCGGACCAACGATCGAGCGTCGCGCCATTCAGCAAAATGGGCCGAGGCGCGATCAGCGCGAGCAGCAGATGCTGATCAATTTCATCGCTCACCCCCTCGGTCTCCACCACGCGTGGGAACCAGTGCGGATAACGGCGGAACAGGCCGCGCAGGGTTTCGCCGACGTGCGATTCCGAAGGCGAGGCCCCCAACCTTCCGGACTGGTTGGCGATGACCGCGCCAATGCGCATGTCCGTCGCGGTCGCCCACAGCGCCGCCTTGCCAAAGCGAGAATGCCCAAACACCGCGATGCGCGAAGCGTCGATGCCCGGCTCCCGCGAGACGACATCCACCACGCGCGAGATCGCCCAAGCCCATGCGCCCACCGCGCCAAGCCGATCCGCTGACGCGTCGGGCAGGCGCGCGAGCGCGGCGACGGCGAGGCGCGCGTCGTCGGGCGCAATCTCGCCGGGTGAAAAGGTTGCTACCGCGTAGCCATGGCTAAGCAGCTCGCGAAAAGCGGGTCGAACGATGTGCGCGCCCTGCATGGCGCGGGCGAGCGCGCGGCCAACTAAGGTGCGGCAGCGCGGCGCCAGCCATACAGGCTCGGCGAGCGCGCGGTAGCGACGCCCGACGGCTGCGGCGTTACCGCAAAAATTCGGCGCGATCACAACCGGGACCGAACCGCGTATCTGGCGCGGCGTCGCCACCAGCAGCGCGAAAGACGCATCGCCGCGCGGGCCATGCACAACGAGCTGCAGCTCCTCCAGGCGCCCGAGGCCGCCAAAGGCGTGTTCGTCAATGACGCGCCGACGTGCGATCGCCGGAGGCGTGGCCGCTGGCGGCGAACCGTAAACAAAGTTTTGAAAAGCCGCCCTGAGAAGCGGCGCCCTGCGCACCATCCATTCCTCGGCGCTGGTGATGGGCGGGTCGCCCTCGAAGGCGCTAAGCGGTGAAGGCCCAGGCAACGGGCCGTCCACCGACAGCGGCGCGACGCGAAGGCTGAACTGCGCCACCCAGAGCGCCGCGATGACCACCAGCAGTGCGCCAAACCAGCGGAAGCGCATGGCGTGCTCCGTTCGTCCTGCCGGTCATTTCGCGGGTCCGGGACGGCTCGTTACACGCGATTCCCGCCAAAAACGCTTAACAACCGGCAAATGTAACGGGACCTTAAAGGGGGGCGTGTTAGCCACAAGGCAATCGGCGCAACACTCGGCCAAAGAAGTGTGCGCCGCATGGGTTGGTGGAGACAAACATGCGCTTCAAAACAGCGGCGAGCGCGCTCGCCCTTATGCTTGCGGCCTGCGGCGGCGGCGCGAGCGAGAACGCCCATCAGGAAGACAGTCACGGCCAAGCCGCGGAGCATGCGGATGCCGGCAACCATGGACCGACGCTCGGGCCCGCTGACGCGCACGCGGCGGCGACGCCTCACGCGGCTGCCGATGCGAGCGCCCACTGGGACTACGCCGACCAAGCCGGCTGGACGCACGTCGCGGGCTTGTGCGCGACTGGTCACGAGCAATCGCCGATCAATCTGTCGAGCGCCGCGCCCATGGCGGAAACGCCCGATCTCGCGCCGCGCTATCTCACCGCGGCTGGCACGTTCGTGAATAACGGCCACACGCTGCAATTCACGCCCGAGAACGCCAATGCAATGCTCACCATTGGGCAAGACGCCTATGCATTCGCGCAGTTTCACTTCCACTCGCCGGCCGAACACACGCTCGATCGCCGCGCCTATCCGCTTGAGTTGCACTTCGTACACCGCAACAGCGCGGGCCAACTCGCGGTCGTCGGCGTGTTCATCGAGGAAGGCGCGGAGAATCCCGCGCTGGCCGCGTTGCTCACGGCGTTGCCCGTCGCAAGCGGCGATCAAAGCGCGACGCACGTTGAAATCGATATGAACACGCTGCTGCCGACGGATCGCGCGTACTATTCCTATGCGGGCTCGCTCACGACGCCGCCATGCGCGGAAGGCGTTCGCTGGAACGTGCTGCGCACGCCGCTGCAAGCATCCGCCGCGCAAGTCGCGGCGTTGCGCGAAGCGCTTGGTGCAAGCTCACGCCACGTGCAGCCGCTGGGCCAACGCACGGTGCTGCTCGGCAGCTGACGGCTTAGGCCTCACGGCCTAAGCGCACGCGAAACCTTGAAACCCAAGGCATTTCGCAGCCGCATGACTGAACGGTAAGCCCAGCGCCACGGAGTGGCGCCGGGCTAGCCGCATTTTCGCCCCGCGCAACCCTAGAAGCGATCCTTGAAGTCAGCGGGCCCTGGCCCCGGACGAAAGGGAGCAACAGGGTCCATGGCGCATCGTTGGATTGGACTGGCGCGACGCCGCGCGCCTCGTTCGCGTTTCAGCTTCAACCGCTTCTGCCGCGAAGGCGCCCGCGCCTTGGGAGCGGCGGGGATATTGTTCGCGGCGGCGGCGTTGAACTTCGCCATGTATCCGGACGCTTTGGCGCGCGCGATGGACACCAGCGCCGAGCTGATTGGCTTTGTCGACGACGCACCCACGGCGGGACCGGATGTTGCACCCCACGCCGCCGCGCTCAATGATGCCGAGGTGCGGCTGCTCGCGGCGACGGCTTGGGCCGAAGCGCGCTCCGAGGGCGAGGAAGGCATGCGCGCGGTGGCGCACGTCATTCTCAACCGCGTGGGCGGACGCTTCGGCGAAAGCGTCGAAAGCGTCGTACGCGCGCCATGGCAGTTCTCCGCGTGGAATCGCGGCGACCCCAACCGCCCGCTCGCCCAGAACCCGGAGCGCTACGCCACCAGCGGCGCCAATCTCGAAACCTGGGAGATCGCCCAGCGCGTGGCGCGGGAAGTGCTCAGCGGCCAATCCGTCGATCCGACCGATGGCGCGCTCTTCTATCACACGCGTGCGATCAGTCCGTGGTGGGCGCGCTATGGCGAGGGCCGTCGCGAAATCGGCGCGCACGTCTTTTACCGCGACGTGCCGAACCGGGCGCGGCAAGCGCCGGTAGTCACCGAAATAACGCAGACTTATCCGGGCGGCGCCAACATCGACGCCACGCCGCCTGCTCCACTGGCGCAGCCCGCGAGCGCGACACCGCTTCCGCCTGAGCCCCTCGCCACGCCTGCGACGCAAACACCGCTCGCCGCAGGCTCCTAACGCGCTCTGCTAGAGCCGAACGATCAGTGGCTCTCGCCGCGCCAGACTTGCTTGTAGGCGAGGTAGAGCAAGCCCGCGAGCACCAGCAAGAAGCTGATCACGATAATGCCCATGCGCTTGCGCGCTTCCATATGAGGATCAGCGGCCCATTGCAGGAAAGTGGTGACGTCGGCGGCGTATTGCTCAACCGTGGTCGGCGACCCATCCGCGTAAGCCACCGCGCCTTCCGCCAGTGGCGGCGGCATCGCGATTTTGCCGCCCGCGAAGTAGCGGTTGCCATAAAGCGCGCCATCCACCTCCCCTGTGTAACCAACCAACAGGGAGTAGATGTAGTCGGCGCCGCCATGCCGCGCTGACGTGATCACGGAAAGATCCGGGGGATAGGCGCCGCCATTCGCAGCGCGCGCGGCGATCTCATTCGGGAACGGGCTGCGGAAGTGATCCGAAACACGGCCCGGGCGATCCATCGGCTGGCCGCTTGCGGGGTCGATATCGCTGATCGTCACCGCCGAGGCGATCGCGCGCACATACGGGTTTTCCGTCACGGTGACGAAACGCCCGCCATGCGCCGGCTTGCCCACGACCATTTCCTCTTCGCCGGTTTCATGGTTGCGCGCCATGTAAGCGGCGAAGGGCCCGCCTTCCTCGCCGAGGTGGCGATAAGACAAATGCGCCATGGAATGGCAGGTTGAGCAGACTTGGTTGTAAACTTGGAAGCCACGCTGCACGGCGGCCATGTCGTAGCCGCGTATCGGGCTGTCAAAGCTGAACGGGTGATCGTGCGGGTGCTCGGCTTCGCCCGCGGCGAAGGCGACGCCTGCGGCGGCCACAAAAACAGCGGCGGCGACGGTGAGTGCGCGCAACATTATGCAGCCTCCTGCGTTTGGCCGCCAATCGGCTTGGCGATGGTGTCCGGCACGCGGCCCGGGGTCTCACGCAGTCCAAGCAACGGGAGAAGCACGAGGAAGAATAGGAAGTAGTAGAAAGTCGCGACCTGCGAGAGGCGCGTCACCGTGAACGCCATTGGCGAGGCGCGCTCGGTGACGAAAAACGGCGCGCGCGCGCCAATCTCAGCCTTCGCTTCTTGAACCGCCTCTTCCAGCGCCTCGATGGTGCGCGCAGAGACCGTCTGCGTTTGCGGGGTTCCGCCGACCACCGACATCATCCGCGCATCGGTAGCGTTGGAGCGCGACACCATTGTCATGGCTGCGCCCTCGGTTGTCGCGGTCTCGCGCATACCGGCGGCGGTTTCGTCGAATTGCTCCTCGCTCGGCGCGCTGAATGCGCGGGCGCTCACCGCCCCGCCTTCAACCCAGCGCAGCGTTGCGGTGAAGTCGCCCGATTGCGCCAGCACGCGGCCCGGATTCTGACCACCGCACCACCCCAGAACGAGGCACACAACGACGAAGATGAGGAAGAACTGGCGCGCCGCTGGGCGATACCGCATCGAGCGAACGCGCGAAGTGTCAAGCCACGGCAACACGAAGAGCACGCCGATCGACGCGAACATCGCCAGCACGCCGGCCAGCTTGGAGTCGATCGGGCCGATGTTGAAGTCGAACGCGCGCAGGATCGCGTAGAATGGCAGCAGATACCATTCCGGCACGATCTCCGGCGGCGTCTGCAGCGGGTTGGCGGGGATGTAATTATCCGCGTGGCCGAGCGCGTCGGGCATGTAGAAGACGAACACCGCGAACAAAATCAGGAACAGCGCCGTGGCGAACAAATCCTTGATCGTCGCGTGCGGCGTGAACGGCACGGTGTCGGCCTTCGACTTCACCTCGACGCCGGTCGGGTTGTTTTGGCCGGTTTCATGCAACGCCCACACATGCAGCGCCACCACGCCAGCGATCACGAACGGCAGCAGGTAGTGCAGCGAGAAGAAGCGGTTGAGCGTGGGCTGATCGACCGAGAAACCGCCCATCAGCCAATTCTTGATGCTCTCCCCGATCATCGGCAGCGCGCCAATCAGGTTGGTGATGACGGTCGCCGCCCAGAAGCTCATCTGCCCCCACGGCAACGAATAACCGAGGAACGCGGTCGCGATCATGAGGAAGTAGATGACGCAGCCCAAGATCCAAAGCACCTCGCGCGGCGCCTTGTACGAGCCGTAGTACAGCCCTTTGAACATATGGATGTAGACGGCGAGGAAGAACATCGACGCGCCCACCGAGTGGATGTTCTGGATCAGCCAGCCGTAGGGAACGTCGCGGTCAATGCGCTGAACGCTGGCGAAAGCCATGTTGATGTGCGGCACATAATGCATCGCCAGCACGACGCCGGTCACGATCTGCACCACGAGGCAGAGCGCCAGCATGGCGCCAAACGTGTACCAGTAATTCAGATTCCGCGGCGTTGGGTACGCCACGAAACTATCGTGGGCCATGCGGATAATGGGGAGGCGTTTGTCGAGCCAGCGGGTAAACCCGGACTTCGGCTCATAGGTGGAGTGACCGCTCACTTAGGGCTCCCTCAGCCGATGCGAATGGATGTGTCGCCGGTGAAAACGTACGGCGCGGGGACGAGGTTTTTCGGCGCTGGTCCGCGGCGGATGCGGCCAGAAGTGTCGTAATCCGAACCGTGACAGGGGCAGAACCATCCGCCAAAGGACGATCCCGTCACGAACGTCGGCACGCAACCGAGGTGGGTGCAACTCGCTTCCAGGATCAGCCATTCGGCACGGCCCGGCTGGCCGTCCTCCTGCAAGAGACGATCCGCGTCGTGCTGCGGATCCTTGAGGTTGGCGTAATCGTCGCGTCGCGCCGCATCGACTTCCGACGGCGTGCGATGGCGGACGAACACCGGCTTGCCCTGCCACATCACCTTGATCTGTTGGCCAAGTTCGATGGCGGACAAATCAACCTCGGTGGTCGACATCGCCAAGGTGTCGGCGGCGGGGTTCATCTGATCGATGAACGGCCAAATCGTCGCCGCCGTCCCAACGGCCGCCGCAGCGCCCGAGGCTATGAAAATGAAGTCGCGCCGGGTCTCGGCTCCGTGCGCATTGTTTGCTGGTGCAGTCGCCACTGCCCGTCTCCCGCTTGGTATGCCCTTGAAGTTAGGCTAGTCCGGGGGCTGATCGCGCAGCGGCGTGAAGCCGCACGCACGTGATCTGGCCCCCGAGTCTTCCCCGACTCTCCCGGCGTTGGAGCCTGTAAACTGCGCCTCGCCCTCTATCAACCTGACATCCCGCAAAATCTCGGCGCGGCCATTCGCCTCGTCGCCTGCCTGGGGGCTGCCCTAGACGTGATCGAGCCCTGCGGCTTCCCGTTGACCGACACGGCCCTGAAACGAGCCGCGCTCGATTATGGCGACAAGGCGCGGGTCAGCCGCCATGCAGGCTTCGCCGCGTTCCGAGCCGCGCCCGAGCGGACGGACGGGAGACTGGTGCTGGTGGAGACGGATGGCGCTATGTCGTTCCAGGATTTCGCGTTTTCCACAGGCGACACCTTGATCCTAGGCCGCGAAAGCGCAGGTTCTCCCGGCGAACTCTATCAAGCCGCCCAAGCCAGCGTGCGCATTCCGATGATCCGGGGGGTCCGCTCGCTCAACGTGGTGACCGCGGGGGCCATTGTCCTGACCGAGGCTATGCGCCAGATCGGGGCCTGGGAGAAGTTGGATTGACCTGGGGCATTCGGTTCCGGTCCCGACCGACAAATGCTATGCTTATTCTGATGCAGATCGACCTTCCCCCGGCGCTGGCCGCCTTCATCCACGACCTCGTGGCGCAGGGCCGCTACGCGGACGAAGCAGAGGTCGTCCGAGACGCAATTCGCCGCATGGCGGAGCGTGATCGCGATCCGGAAACCGGCCTTCACATAACGGCGCTGCGCGCCGAACTTGAGGCGGCGGAGGCGGGTCCCCGGTCCAGCGCGAGCGTGATGGACATTTTCGGCCGCGTCGCATCCAGCGTCCGTGCCGCAGCCAAGTAGCATGCGGATTGTTCTCTCCGCGCGCGCGGAGGCCGACCTCGCCGATATCTTCGCCGACTCCATCGCGCGCAGGGGTGAAGGCACAGTCAAGAAATATGCCGAGCAACTCGATCAACGGCTCATGCTGATCGCCAAGAACGTCACACAGGACGCGCGCGTCCCGAACTCGGCGATGGCGTCCGCTCCTTCCCAGCGGGCTCTCACATTGTCTTTTTCAAAATTACGGACGACGAAGCGCTGGTGCTTTCGGTTCGGCATGCCCGCCGGCAAATCCCGACCACGGACGACTTAGCATGACTGGTGCAGCGGCAGACGACTCCGAAACCCGCAAGGCGCGCGCCCGCGCGTGGTTCGAGTCCCTGCGCGACCAGATCTGCGCCGAGTTCGAGCGGCTTGAGCAGGAGGCGCCGGAGCGCCTTTATCCAGGCGCGCCGGGCCGGTTCGTGAGGACGCCCTGGCGGCGGGGCGACGGCGCCAGCGATCAAGGCGGCGGCGTCGCCGGCATGATGCGCGGGCGCTTCTTCGAGAAGGTCGGCGTTCATGTCAGCACCGTGCATGGCGTGTTCAGCCCGGACTTCGCCAAGAACATCAAAGGCGCCGCCGAGGACCCGCGCTTCTGGGCGAGCGGCATTTCGCTGATCGCGCATATGCGCAACCCCCATTGCCCCGCGGCGCACATGAACACGCGCCACATCACAACCACCGCCTGGTGGTTCGGCGGCGGCGGCGATCTCAATCCCACGCAAGCTTACCAGCGCGACGCCATGCACGAAGACGCGCGCGCCTTTCACGCACCGTACCGCGACGCCTGCGAGAAGCACGAGACGGGCTTGTACGCAAAGTACAAGCAATGGGCGGATGAGTATTTTTGGCTGCCGCACCGGAACGAGCCGCGCGGTGTAGGCGGCATCTTCTACGATCACCACAACAGCGGCGCCAAGGAACACGATAGTTGGGAGCGCGACTTCGCGTTCACGCAAGACGTGGGCCGTGCATTTCTCGCCGCCTACCCGCCGCTCCTGCGCAAACACATGCACGAACCGTGGAGCGACGCCGATCGCGAAGAGCAGTTGATTCAGCGCGGCCGGTACGTCGAGTTCAATCTGCTCTACGATCGCGGCACGACGTTCGGGCTCAAAACCGGCGGCAATGTCGAGAGCATTCTCTCATCGATGCCGCCGACGGCGAGATGGCCTTAGAGCCGATCCCGCAGCGCGTACCACAGCATGCCAAGCACGTAGAGTGGTGAGCGAAGCGCCGCGCCGCCTGGAAACTCAGGGGGCGCGAGATCCGCGAGCACGTCGAAGCGCTCCGCCGTGCCGGCCATCGCTTCCGACAGCACCTTGCCAGCGATCGCCGGGGTCAGCACGCCCTGCCCTGAATAGCCGTGCGCGAAGAAAAGGTCGCCAACGCGCCCGATATGCGGCAGGCGCGACATGGTGATCGAAACGAGGCCGCCCCAGGCGTAGTCGATCCTCGCGCCGCGCAGATCGGGGAACACCTTGAGCAAATGGTTGCGCCCGAAGCGCGCGATATCCGCGGGCGGTTCCGGCGTGTAGCGTTCGCCGCCGCCGAAAACGAGACGCCCGTCGGCGCTCATGCGGAAGTAATTCACCACGAAGCGGCTGTCGCTGACCGCGAGATCATCGGCGATCACCGCACCCGGCGAAGTCAATGGCTCCGTCGCGATGACGTAGTTCGCGACCGGCATGATGCGCTTGGCGATGCGCGGCTCCAAATCGCCGAGCAACGCGTCGCAGGCCAAGACACCATACCGCGCGCGGACCGCGCCGTGCTCGGTGCGCGCGATGACGCCGCGCGCGGAGTCCGCTTGGATGACGCGCGATTGCTCGAAGAGCGCCACGCCGGCGCCGCGCGCTGCTTCCGCCAAACCGAGCGCGTAGTTCAGCGGATGCAGATGGCCGCCGCCCGCATCAAGAAAGCCGCCGTGAAACGCAACCGTGCGCGCTTTTGTTTCAACCTCCGTCGCTGGGAGCACGCGCGCATGCGGATAGTCCATGGTTTGGGCGAGCGTCTCCGCTTCCTGGCGCATCCACTCCAGATCGCGGGGCTTGGCGGCGAGCGTCAAATGACCGTTCGTACGCACATCGCAGGCAATGGCGTGCTTGGCGATGCGATCGAGCGTGAGCGCGCGCGCTTCCAGGCCAAGATCGAAAATCACGCGAGCGGCGTCCTTGCCGTAGCGCGCAATGAGTTCGGCCGCGCCCTTGCGCCAGCCCGGAATCATCTGCCCGCCGTTGCGACCCGACGCGCCCCACCCGATGCGCCCCGCCTCCAGCAAAACCACTGAAAATCCACGTTCCGCAGCGTTGAGCGCGGCGTGCAAACCGGTGTAGCCGCCGCCGATGATGACGACATCGGTTTCGATGTCGCCTTCAAGGCGCGGGGACGCCGCGAAGGCGTTGGCCGTCGCCACGTAGTACGACTGCTCCATGTTCAGGCCGGAATTGAAGCTCACCTCACACCTTCAAGAGAAGGTGATCGCGCTCCCACGAAGAAATGACGCCTTCGTAGGCCGCCAGTTCGTGCGCCTTTATCCGCAAGAACACATCGCAAAAGTGCTCGCCGAGCAATTCGCGCACCGGTTCGCATGCGCGGAAACGATCGAGCGCCTCATATAGATTGCGCGGTAGCGTCCGCGCTTTGTCATAGGCGCTTCCCTCAATCATCGCGCTCGGCTCAAGCTCGTCGCGAATGCCGATGTAACCGCACACGAGGCAGGCGGCGAGCGCGAGATAAGGATTGGCGTCGGCTCCCGGCAATCGGTTTTCGATGCGCCGGTTTTCAGGCTGCGAGATAGGCACACGCAAACCGCACGAGCGGTTGTCGTAGCTCCAATGCAAATTGATAGGCGCGGAAAAGTCCGGCCGCATGCGGCGGAAGGAGTTTACGTTTGGCGCGAACAACGGAGTCACCAAGCCAAGGTATTTCTGCAGACCTCCGACGAAGTGGCGAAACATTTCAGTATTGCCGCCCATCTGATCGAGCGAGGCGCCGAACAAATTGTCCCCGCTTTTGGCGTCAACGACGGAGATATGCAGGTGCATGGCGCTGCCTGGCTGGTTCTCCATCGGCTTGGCCATGAACGTCGCGTAGACGCCGTGCTTCAGCGCCACCTGGCGCACGATGCGCTTGAACACCAACACTTGATCGGACACATGGATCGGATCGCCATGGTTGAAATTGATTTCAAGCTGGGCGGTTCCACTTTCATGGATCATGGTGTCGAGGTGCAGCGACGCCGCTTCCGCGTGCTCGTAGATCGTCTCGATGAGATCCTCATACTCGGTGATAGCCTCGAGGCCGTAGGGTTGAGGCGCGGTTTCCGAGCGTCCGGAGCGCCCGGCTGGCGGCGCAAGCGGAAGGTCGGGGTCTGTGTTTACCTGCGTGAGATAAAACTCAAGCTCTGGCGCAACAACAGGGCGCAACCCCTCTTTTTTATAAACATCCAGAACGCGCTTTAGCACGTAGCGCGGCGCGACATCGAAAGGCCGCCCATCGGTGTGGAACGAATCCGCGAACACAAACGCGGTGGGCGTCTTGTATCCCGGCGCAACGCAAAGCGTGTCGTACTCCGGACGCAGCACGACGTCGGGATCGCTGACCGCTTCGACATCATCCTCATCATCAGCGTACTCGCCCGTCACCGTCAGCGTGTAGACGCTTGAGGGAATGCGCAACGAGCCATCGCGCTCGCTTTGAATGAATTTCTGCGCGGGAAACACCTTGCCGCGGATAACGCCGTTGAGGTCGGGCACGAGGCACTCGATCTCGCCAATGTTGCGTTCCTTGATCCACTCGGCGAATTTCTTACTCATGAGACACCAGATTTTGATTGGCGCGCGCATACGACGCGCGCCCGCGCGTTGTTGAGCAGCAATGGTCTTTCAAGCCAGCGCGGCGCGCTTCAGCGCTTAAAGAGTCGCAATGCGCGACCCGCAAACCGCGTCCAGCGCACCTCGGATGAGGGCGGCGGGAACGCATAAGTCACCTTACGCTGTCACTATGGTTTAGCCCCAATCATCAAGTCAAGCGCAGCCACGCGACAAGACGGTATTGCGACCGCGCTTTTCGCGTGCTTTGCCCGCGCATTAACTTTACTGAACCCGCATGGACGAAGCACCCGTCGAAGAAGGCTTGAACGTCGGCGTGTACGCGGAGTTGCGTCAACGCCTCATCACCGGGCGGCTATCGCCGGGGCACGAACTGTCGACGCGCACGCTCGCGGCTGAACTTGGCGTAAGCCAGACGCCGGTGCGCGACGCGCTTTCGCGCCTGGCCGCGGAAGGCGCGGTCTCCATCCGAACCAAACGGCGCGTGCGGGTGCCGCCCATGACGGAAGAGCGCTTTGACGATCTGCTGCGCTGCCGCTTACTGCTCGAACCGGAGGCCGCGGCGTTGGCGCTGCCGCACGTGACGGCTCGCGCCGTCGAGGCGCTGCGCGCCGCCGATGCGGACCTGGATGCGGCCATCGTGCGCGGAGACGCCGACGCGTACATGAGCGCGAACCATGCGTTTCACTTCACGTTCTATCGCCTGCAGCCGGGCGCCACGCTCACGCAGCTCATCGAAACGCTGTGGCTACAGTTCGGGCCCTTCATGCGCTTCGCCTATGACAACGTCGCCAGCGCCGGACTGAACGACAGCCATCAAGCCGCCATCGCGGCGGCCGAGGCCGGCGACGCGGAGAAGCTGCGCGCCGCCATCGCCCACGACATTGCCGACGGCATGGGCCTGATCGCCCGCGCCTGCATTGGGCTTGACCGTTAGGCGTCAGGCTTCAGCGCGCGCAGCGCGGGTTCCGCTTCGCGCAACGATTTGGCGATGATCTCGACCATGCGGTCGATCTCGCCGCGCGAGATGATCAAGGGCGGACACATCACGATCGAGTCGCGAATCCCGCGCACCATCAGGCCGTTCTTGATGCAGGCGTCGCGCACGATCGGTCCGGCCTTGCCTTCCTTGCCGGTGAAGCGCTCGTTCGTGCCCTTCCTGGATACGATCTCGACGGCGCCAAGCAAGCCAAGCGAGCGCGTCTCGCCGACGATCGGATCGCCATCAAGGCGCTTTAGCGCCTCGGCGAGGTAAGGCCCAACGTCGTTCTTGACCCGATCGACCAATCCTTCCCGTTCGATGATCTCCAAATTCTTGAGCGCCACCGCGGCCGCCACGGGATGACCGGAATAGGTATAGCCGTGAACGAAATCGCCGCCCTTCTCGCGCAACACCTCGACAATACGATGCGAAACCGCCGTGCCCGAAATCGGCAGGTAGCCCGACGAAAGCCCCTTCGCCATCGGCACAAGATCGGGCGTCACGCCGAAGTGCTGAAAGCCGAACCACGAACCGAGGCGTCCGAAGCCGCAAATCACCTCGTCGACGACAAGCAAAATGCCGTACTTCTTGCAGATGGCGTCCACGCGCTTCCAATAGCCCTTGGGCGGAATGATCACGCCGCCGGCGCCCTGGACCGGCTCGCCGATAAACGCCGCGACATTTTCCGGCCCCACCTTCTGGATGCGATCCTCGATTTCCTGCGCGCATCGCGTGGAGAAAGCATCCTCGTCTTCGCCGAAGCCCTCGCCAAACTGATACGGCTGGGCGACATGCTGAACGCCCGGGATCGGCAAGCCGCCGATCGGATGCATGGTCTTATACATGCCGCCTAGACTCGCGCCGGCCATGGTGGAGCCGTGATAGGCGTTCCAGCGCGAGATGAAGACCGTGCGCTTCGGCTGACCGTGAACGTTCCAGTAATGGCGCACCATGCGCATGACCGTGTCGTTGGCTTCCGATCCAGACGAATTGAAGAATACGTGTTGGAGATCGCCGCCGAGCAATTCCGCCAGCTTGGTCGCGAGCATCACGGTCGGCGGCGTCGCAGTCTTGAAGAAAGTATTGTAGAATGGCAGCTCGCGCATCTGGTCGGCCGCCGCCTGCACCAGCTCCTCGCGTCCATAACCGACATTGACGCACCAAAGTCCGGCCATGCCGTCGAGAAGTGCTGCGCCGTCGCCGTCCCAGATAGTGCAGCCGTCGGCGCGGGTGATGATGCGGCTGCCGCCTAGTTTGACGATCTCGCCGTAATCAGCCTGAGCCGGCAGATGGTGCTCGATGTCAAGACGGCGGAGTTCGGGGATATTGTAGTTGCGGGCCATAATCGTCCTAACGAGCAAACACGCCTTCCCTCCCCCTAGAGGGGGGAGGGGCAGGGGTGGGGGTGAACACTTCGGAATTCGCGAAGTTGGGGCCGCG
>ERZ761602.662-NODE-662-length-70923-cov-16.631808_pt1 | contig 70923 bp, 74 predicted proteins | sample MGYA00512165_ERZ761602 | MGnify/ENA primary metagenome ERZ761602 (study PRJEB28899, sample SAMN02445085) | bioreactor sludge metagenome | biome: EBPR sludge; isolation source: Thorneside wastewater treatment plant | place: Australia: Brisbane, Thorneside...
GTTGTAATGTGTTCAATGGGGATTACCAAATAATAGATGATTTAATTACATTTACTTCGATTAACTCAACCAAAATGTACTGTAAAGATACAGGATATCAAGAAACTGTTGTCTTGAACATCTTATCAGAACAAACGCTAAATTTTGAATTAAGTGGAAATCAATTAACTCTCACAACGCAAGATGGTTCGTCTGTGATTGTGTTGGAAAGAAAATAACCCTCAACATATCTGCTAACGCCGCCGTCCTCGGCGGCGTTTTATTTCTTATAAAAGTTTGCGCCGAGGACGGCGCAAAGAGCGCATTAACTACTTGCGCCACTATAACGCTTCAAACCTGCTTTCCAGACTTGTGAAGCGATAACAAAACTTGCAATGCCTATCAAAAAGAAAATCAAAACTTGCATAAAACCTAACTCGCCGCGTAAGGCTTGTAATGGAATTGTGGTTGCGACTGCAATGGGGATAATAAATGTAACAATCACTCGTAACCAAACAGGATAGACTGTTGCAGGATAACGTCCTGCATCTAACAAGGCTTGTAAGATGGTGACGTTGTTATCAAATTTTGTGAACCAAAACGTGAGGGCGATGAGGACAATCCACAAACTGTAGATGACGATAATGCCTGAAAGGGCAAGCAGGAGGAAGGTCAGGATTTGAGGCGCAGTGATTAAGTCACCGGACATGTTGATGCCAATCACAATCAAAATGACGGCAAGAATCAAATCCCAAAATCTCCACACGGTGATGCGTGAAAATGTGACAAGGAACATGCTGTTGGCGGGTTGTAAAATGGTGTAATCCATGGAGCCATCACGAATGGATTGATTGAATTTTTCGGTGTTGGGCCAGATGAGTGCAATCATCAATGTGTTGACGAGACGAAACACGCCGAGCAATGCAATCAGTTCGCCAATGCCCCAACCACCAAGCGTTTGTGTATTACTGAAGATAATATTTAAACTTAGTAATTCCCAGCCAAGCCACATTAAGTTTAATAAAATATTTACAACTGTATCGGCACGATATGCCAATGACATTTGAATATTCATTTTGAGAAAGGCATAAATTAATTTAAGTGAGTGCATGTTAGGCTCCAACCGCTGAATATTTTTTCACGCCTTTGCGCCAAACCCAGTTAAAGATAAGCCATGAAATAACAAGCCAAACGCCCGTCATTACATAGCCTTGAATGATTTGTGGTGTGGTGAGGTTGCCTAAAATTAATTGAATGGGATAGTACAACATCAATTGAAATGGAAGATATTGAGCAATATCTTGAATCACTTGTGGCATGAGTGGCAATGGCACGAATTGACCTGAGAATAGCAAAATCAATGCGAAATAAAATTCATGAATGGAATAGACTCGCGTTGTCCAAAATGCTAAGGCGGTGATTGCCGCAGATTGCAGGTAACCGATTAGAAATGCCAAAATCATGGCAGGGATAGAAAGCAAAATACCTGTCAATGTGACGCTACTAAAATCGGGTTGGAATAAGAAAAAAAGAATAATCCAAATAGGTGTAAGACCAAACATGGTTAATATTTTGAAAGCAACATTATTGACCAACGCATTCGTAAGCATCGGGTGAATGGGTCTGATGAGTTCTCCAGAAAGTGAGCCATCTTGAATTTTGTATCCGAATGTATGAATCACAATGTTGCTGGTCACTTGGTCACAAATAAGTAAGACCATGTAATAGGTTATAAAATCATTGGCAGTAAAACCATTCACGTCGCCATTGGCTGTTGCTATGCTCGTCCACACGGCGAGATAAATAATTGGCGAGACCAACCAATACAATAGATACATTAACAAGTTGGCGCGATACTGCCATTGCTCTGCCCAGTTGACTTGCCAAAGTCTTTTGAAAATTAGAAACATAATGTCTCCTTATGCATTAAACGCTTGCTCAATTACATCTTCAATCGGTGGGTCGGCGATGGTAATGTCGCGGACGGGCAAATCAGCTAGAAGTCTGGATGTGATGCGGGTGACTTCATCTGCTTTCACTTGGATAAATTTCTTATCCGCATCTTCCATGTTTTCAACTTGTTCACCATACTGAGACAAATCATGCTCGTCAGCATTTTCCATAAGCACACCAATCAACTTGAATGGCGCAATCTTTTTCGATAACTCATTGATGCCACCATCATATTTGAGTTGACCATGATGAATGATGATGATGCGTTCACACAAAGCAGTTACATCTGCCATGTAATGACTTGTGAGAATAATGGTTGCACCTGTGCGTTTATTGTATTCTTGCAAAAACTCACGGATGCGTGCCTGACCTGTAATATCCAAACCGATAGTTGGTTCATCTAAAAATAAAACTTTAGGACGATGCAAAAGCCCAACTGCAATTTCACATTTCATTCTTTCGCCTAATGAAAGATTACGAACAGGTTTTTTCATTAAAGGTTCGAGTTCAAGCAATTCATCTAATTCTTTATACGTTTCTTTATATTCATCATCAGGGATTCGGTAAATGGCTTGATTCAACAAAAACGAATCAGCCGCAGGAATATCCCAAGACAAGCGATTGCGTTGACCCATCACCAAAGTCATTGACCGTAAATATTCAGTCTTCAATTCCCACGGGGTGAATCCAAGCACATTTGCAGTTCCAGAAGTTGGATGCAATAACCCCGAAAGCATTTTGAGTGTGGTGGTTTTGCCAGCACCATTGGGACCTAAAAAGCCAACTACTTCACCTTGCTCAATATTGAAATTGACTTCTTGCACTGCTTTTACATCTTTATATTTACGATTAAAGAAACCACGCACAGCCGCGTTAAACCCACCTTCACGCTCAGGCACTTGATAGGTCTTACTTAATTGTTGTACAGAAATTGTGGGAGCCATAACACCTCTCTATAAAAATTAGAAGAGGTATTCTACTATAAATAGAACAAAAGTGCTAGATGAAATTATGTCATTGCGAGCCTGATGGTCGAGTAGCAAAGCGTATCGAGACCGAAGGCGAAGCAATCCCCAACTTAATCATAATAAGATTGCTTCGTCGCTTTGCTCCTCGCAATGACATAGTACTTATTGTTGTACTTGTGCCTGCGGTTTTGATGGTGAATTATCTAAAGCCACTCTAAAACCTACATAAGCGGCAAGAGCATAGAATAACAAATCTCTAAAATCAAAAGCAATGGTGAAAAGTTCTATTACTGAAAATGGATTTGTGATTAAGAAAAACAATACTTCAATAAAAGATGTACTCTCTTCGCGTGCAATTGCACCAACGTAAAATAGAAAGTTCCCAAGCACACAACCAATCAAAGATAAAACTGCGCTGGAAAGTCCAAACATTAAGCTGTGACCTTTGCCAAAGAATCGGAAAGCGATTCCTACCAAAAAGCCAAGCCCAATAGACATATATCCAATTTGATATTGTGTAAAGTATGTAATTGCGCCCCAAATCACTGCCCCAACCAACATAGCAGCCCCGCCAGCAATCAAACCTAAAATATAGTTTGAATCATAATCAATTTGCTCAATAGCAGAGGAAGAAGAGTCTATCATTTGTATTCTCCTAATAAATGAATTTACGGTTTATATAACCGCCTGCCTCAAGTATATTCTTAAAATGCAGAAACGCGATACCAAATCTCTACATTGACATGAATCGTTTTCGAATGTTGAATATCCATACTCAAACTTGGCACATCAGCAGAAGCCGCGCGTGATTTCATCATCATGGCTTGCGGTTGAAACACTGGCGTTTCTTCATCATAAATATTTTCAATAAAATCATACACGCCCAACAACTTGACATTCAACGAACCAGCCACTTGCTCCGCTTTTGTTTTTGCTTTTTCAATTGCAACCTTCAACATTTTATTGCGCGTTTCATCTTCGTTATATTTCCACTCAATCCGTTCAAGCGTAGCATTTTTTTGAGATGAAATCACATCTAACATCCCCGCCAATTGATTCAAATCCTCACAGCGGATTTTCAAACGATACACAGCACTAGATGATTTTAACAACACGCCGCTTTCTGTTTCAAGATGAACGCCCTGTAACTTAATCGCCTCTTCCTTGACCTTGAAACTGGCCAATGCTTCCACAAGCTGATTCACCTCTTTGGCTTTTTTCATCGCCTCATTCCCACTGACCAGTGATGAGCCTTTCACAGTCACATGCAAATCGGCATACGTAGCAGAAATCTCTTCTTTATGATTTACAGATATTTTTATTGTATCGGGTTTATGTTCCATAATTTCCTATCTCGTCATTGCGAGGAGCAAAGCGACGAAGCAATCTTATGATTAAGTTGGAGATTGCTTCGCCGCAAAGAACAAAAACGCGGCTCGCAATGACGGATACTAAGTCACCAACAACTTCTGCTTTGGATATTTCTCAAATCTTTTCTCTTCCATCACTTGACGAATTCTATCAAAACCTTCCCAAACCTCAGCAAAAGAAATATACAAAGGCGCAAATCCCAAGCGGATATTATCTGGCGCACGAAAATCGGGGATGACATTCATCTCTTCAATCAATGCTCTGTTAATTCTATACCCATCTTCATGGCGGATAGAAATATGTGAGCCTCGTTGACTTGAATCAGTTGGTGAGCCTAACGTAAAACCATATTTTGCTAAAACATTTTCAGTGAGATAAACCGCATAATCCGTCATCAAAATTGATTTTTCACGAATCGCATCCATGCCTGCTTGTAAAGTTGGTTCAAGACCTGCTTCCATTGTGAGCAATGAAATCATAGGTTGTGTGCCGACTAAAAATCTTTGGGCACCATCAGCAGGTTCATAATCGAGTCCAAAATCAAACGGATTTTTTTGTCCCCACCAACCCCAAATTGGAGAAGAGAGTTTATTTTGTATTTTTTTGTTGACATATAAAAAGCCTGGTGCACCTGGTCCACCATTGAGGTATTTATAAGTACAACCAATTGCAAAATCGGCATTACATTTATCTAATTCAATGGGAACAGAACCAACGGAATGACTCAAATCCCACAAAACTAAAGCACCTTTTTTGTGTGCCAGTTCTGTGATTCTTTGCATGTCATAGATATATCCGCTTTTGAAAACAACATGTGACAAAGTCACTAAGGCTGTGTTTTCATTCATTGCAGATTCAAGTTCTGCGATATTGGGCGTGATGTCATTATCACTTGCGCCGATGCGAATAATCTCATGTTGATTTCCGAGATTTTGTTTAATCCCCTGCAAAATATATAAATCAGATGGGAAGTTAAAAGTATCAGTGATGATTCGTTTTTTGTTTGGCTGTAAAGTCAATGCAGAGGTGGCAAGTTTGAAAAGGTTAAGTGACACAGTGTCATTCACTAAAACTTTACCAGCTTCTGCACCAATCAATTGACCAATTTTGTTACCGACTCTTGCTGGCGCTTCCCACCAGCCTTTATTCCAACCACGGATTAAATCTTTGCCCCATTGCTCGTCCACAACTTCTCTGGCTTTGGCTTGTGCTAATTTTGGAAGGATGCCGAGCGAATTGCCATCAAGGTAGATTAAGTTGAGGTCGTGAATCAGGAACAAATCACGAGAAGAGGCGAGTTTGTCTTTAGAGTCAAGTTGAAGTGCGAAATCTTTTGAAGTTGAAAAATCCAATTTTTATTTTCCTTTAGAAATAAATTCGCAAGATAAAATTTGTTTGGTGTCTTTGGTGTAATAAAAAATATAAGTATCGCCTTCTTTTATCATATTCAATAATTCTTCATCTACATCTTCAAATTTAATTTTGCCAACTCGCAGTTCATATTGCTGTTCTGTTCGATACCGTGGACCTGTGCTAGAACCTGTAGAAACTTGTTTCTCAACTTTGACGAAATTAACTTCACCCTCTACTTTTTGAAGGGAATAATCTACTTTCGAAGAAGCAATCCAAAACATAAGCCATACAAACACGCCGATGATAAGGGTCGGAAAAACCATGGCAAAAATGATGCTAATCAAATCACTCGTGGATGCAGTTGAAAATGAAAATCCGTCACTGATGAGGTTAAAGACAAGAAATGCAACAATACAAAGGTTGAGGAAAATTAATCCAAAACCGATATAGCGAAATGTTCTGGAAGTGCTTTTTTCAGTTTCTTGAATCTGTTTTTCTTGTTTAACAGAAAGTTTGCCATTTTGATTGGCAATCAAATCGCTTTGGTCAAAATCAAAAAACTTTCGTAATTCAGTGTCAGACATTATATTCTCCTAAGCAATATTAACAACCAAATATAAAAAAAGTGGCACAGATTTAACTGTGCCACTAGTACTATTCTTCTTTTCGTAAAGCGGGGAATAATAAAACTTCACGAATTGAATGTTTATCGGTCAACAACATGGTGATGCGGTCAACGCCCATGCCAAAGCCACCATTTGGCGGCATACCATAACGCATGGCTCGCAAATAATCTTCATCCAATGGATGCTGGTCTTCATCACCCGCTTCATAGTCACGACCCATTTCAATGAAGCGTTGTTCTTGGTCAAGCGGGTCATTCAATTCTGTGAAGGCATTACATAATTCAAAGCCTGCTACATAGCCTTCAAAACGCTCGACAGTTAATGGGTCACCTGGAATTGATTTCGCCAGCGGAGAAATATCACGCGGATAGTTATATAAAAATGTCGGTTGGATTAACGTCGGCTCCAAAAATTCGGATACGAGGAAATCAATTAACTTGCCGCGTGTGGCTTTCGCATCAGGATGTGCGCCAGGTTGTTTCTCTTTTATGGCTTTTAATAACGCCTCAGCAGTTTTGTGCTCGTTGATGTCAATGCCGCTGGTTTGTAAAATTCCATCACGCATTTCGAGTCTTTTCCATGGCGGTTTGAATTCCAATTCATGCTCACCAAATTTTACTTTTGTTGAGCCAGTCACTTGTTCGGCAGTATAAGCCACCATTTGTTCGGTCAATTCCATTACTTGCAGATAATCCGCGTATGCCCAATAAAATTCAAGTTGCGTGAATTCAGGATTATGTTTAAAAGAAACACCTTCATTACGAAAGTCTCTTCCAATTTCATATACTTTTTCTAAATTGCCGACTAATAATCGTTTGAGATATAACTCAAACGAAATTCTCAAATACATATCTTGCTCAAGTTCGTTGTGATGTGTCACAAATGGACGAGCCGCCGCGCCACCATACAACGGTTGCAAAATGGGAGTCTCCACTTCAAGAAAACCTTTGTTATCTAAAAAGTCTCTGAGTGATTTAACAACTTTCGCACGTTTACGAAATGTTTCTCGCACTTCTGGGTTGACTGCTAAATCTGCATAGCGTTGACGAGCACGCAATTCTGGGTCTTCTAATGTCGCATGTCTGACGACAGTACCGTCATCTAACGTAACATCTTTGTCGGCAGGCAGAGGAGTCACCGCTTTGGCAAGCAGTTTGAAGTCATGTACATGAAGCGTCACTTCCCCACTTTTGGTGCGGAACATGACGCCAGTCGCTTCAATGAAATCACCTAAATCAAAAAGTTTATTAAAGAATGCAAGTTTTTCATTTAATTCATTCACACGCAAAAATAATTGCACTTTGCCATCACCATCTTCAATATGAACAAAGGTGATTTTTCCACCTGCCCGCATCGAACGAATACGACCAGCCAAAGTTGCTTTTACTTCCTTTGTCTCATCGGATTCAAATTCAGCAATAGCTTGTTGACTCGTATGTGTGCGCGTTGCACGAGTTGGATACGCCTCAACACCTTCAGCACGAAGCTCTTCTAATTTTTGTAAACGGATTTTTTCAAGTGAGTTGTATTCTGCCATGAGCAATCTTTCCTCTTTCTTCTTCCATTATAAAAGAAGAAAGGAAATTTCTAAAATAAAAACCGCGCCTAATTTTGAACTAGGCGCGGTTAAGAAAGTCGCGTCCTATTTAACCGACTTTCAAAATCTTCACATTATAAGTACCACCGGGTGTTTCCACTTTGACCACATCATTTACCTTGTGACCTAAAATGGCTTTGCCAATCGGCGACTCGTTAGAGATTTTTCCTTCGCGTGGGTTGGCTTCTGCCGCGCCGACAATCGTAAAAGTTTCGGCTTCAAAGTTACCTTCTTTAATCGTCACCTTCGAACCGACCTGAACCCCATCCCCTTTTTTATGTTTGCCGTTTTCTTCAATGATTTGGGCAGTGGCAAGCAAAATTTCAAGCTCTTGAATCCGCCCTTCTACAAAAGCCTGCTCATTCTTGGCAGCTTCATATTCTGCATTTTCAATCAACTCGCCACCCTCCATTGCCTCATGCAAACGGTCAGCAACTTCTTGACGTTTCTTAGTACGCAGGTGGTCTAGCTCATCCTGCAACTTGTTGAAACCCTCTTTGGTAAGAAAATTTGTAGTCATTGTATTGTCCTGCACTAATGAATTTTGCATCTCTAAAAAGAGATGCAAGGATAAAAAATTTTCGGGCTATTCCCGAAAAACGCGCATACTATATCACGACTCAATTGCCCATACAAGCCCCAAAAACATTACAAAAGTACGGTTTTACACAAACAAAAATGATGGTTTTATTTCGACCAAAAGCGCAGACCATTGTTTTCTAGACAATATGCCCGAATCTGATTTCGCATGGCTTCATGACTTTCAAACAATGCCAAAATTTGAGATTCGTACGCCGCCACCGCCTCAACCCATACGTGGATGCCTGTTTCGCTGACCATTTCGACATTTTCTTTCATCCCAACCTTGTGCGGATTTAATTGCTCAGGATGCTTAAACAAATACGGAATATCGGCTACATATAAAAGCGGTTTGCCAAGCAACTCCGCCGCGCGACGCACAATCACATGGTCTACGTGTTTGCCAATGCCGAATTGGGCAACCAGTTTGTCATCAGGTTTGAGGCGTTTGGAAATTTCATCTGCAATTTGTTTGGGGAAATCATCTTCATCAGGTCTTGGTTCACGAAAAATTTCAGCATATAGCCACTCACCGTTTTTGTTTTGACGATAGATACAATCTAAAAAGTCAAAATGCTGAACGGTGGCACCCAAAATATTTGCTGAGTTTATATCTTCCTGTCTTCTTCCTTTTACAACTTCTTCAGCAGAGTTCATGCCCCATTGACTATGCAAATATTGAGCAAAAGGCGAAAGATTTTCATTGGGCGGGTAACCACACATGATGGTCCAAATTTCAACAGGGATATTTTTTTGAGTTTGTTCGTAAATCCAACCGCCGGCAGAGAGTGAGGCGTCGTCTAAATGTGGGGAAAGGTAGATATAGCGCATCTGGCAGTTTTACCATAAAATAGGAATGTAATCTTTTGTGTGTTGATAAAAGTAAGGGCGACCCGCCTATTGAAATCAAGAACCTTAGTTAATATTGAAGGGTCGCCCTTACGGTTTTATTTTGAAAAGAGGCACAATGAAAGAGCGACGAAAATCTGAAAGAAAAACGCTGGTGGCTTATACCCAAGTGTATGATTTATACGGTGGTGAATTGCTTGGCTACCTCGGTGATTTGACTGTGCAAGGTGCAATGGTGATTAGTGAAAAGCCAATGCAAAAAGATACTGAGTTGACGTTAGCAATTGAATTGCCTGAATTGCCTAATATAAAATCTACTCGTATGACGTTACCCGCCAGAATTGTTTGGTGCGAGCAAGACATTAGCCCTGAATTTCATAATGTGGGATTTGAATTCAAAGAAGTAAAACCAGAGCAAAAAGCCATTATCGAATCAATTATCCAAAACTACGAATTTCGGCGAGATATGCCGCCGACGTTTCCAATGCGTTAATTAACAAAAGGTGACAGTGAAATCACTGTCACCTTTTATGTTAAAAACATTCATCGCCACAAAGTTCACAGAGACTTTTGAGTTTTTTCTCTTTAAACTCTGTGCTCTCTGTGGCTAAATTAGGTACTCTCTGTTAAACTTTCCATTATGCCAAAAGCAAGCACTCTTTTTTTTACATCGCCTAAACAAGTTGAAATCAAAGAAATTCTTTTACCAGCCTTGCAAGATGATGAAGTGCTGGTAGAAACAATCTGCTCTGCAATTTCAGCCGGGACGGAAATGTTGGTATATCGAAATCAATTTCCGCATTTGAAAGATGCGCATGATTCGGTCAGCAGTGATTTGAATTATCCGCTGGCGTATGGATATGCTTGTGTCGGGAAAGTGAAAGAACTTGGAAAAATGGTTAATGGAGAATGGAAAGATAAATTAGTTTTTGCTTTTCAACCACATACTTCACACTTTATAACAAAAACCGATTCCCTAATCCCGATTCCCGCTTCACTCTCGCCTCAAACTGCTTGCTTTTTCCCAAACATGGAAACTGCCGTGAATTTGATTCAAGATGGCGCACCGATTTTAGGTGAAAGAGTTTTGGTATTAGGTCAAGGAGTGGTGGGGTTGTTGACTGCTTCGTTATTAAATGAATTTCCGTTAGAAAGTTTGATCCTTGTAGATAATTATGAGTTGAGAAGGAAAGCATTAGTGGAAAGTGGAAAGTGGAAAGAAGAAAGTCTAAGATCTAATGTCAAAGGTCTTTCAGCTGAAGATTTACATAAAGACTCGTTTGCCTACGCGCAGTCAAAATTTGATTTGGTTTATGAGTTAACTGGCTCCCCCACCGCCTTGAATGATGCGATTGAGTTAACAACTTTTAGTGGAAGAATTGTTATCGGCTCGTGGTATGGTGAAAAAAAATCTGAAGTGAATTTAGGCGGTTCATTTCATCGCTCACGGATTAAATTGATTTCGTCACAAGTTAGCACAATCATGCCTGAATTAAGTGGCAGATGGGATAAGGCACGCAGGTTTCAGGTCACGTGGGAGGCGTTGGAAAGAGTCAAACCTGAAAAATGGATTACACATCGTTTTTCATTAAGTGATGCAAGCAAAGCGTATCAATTGTTGGATGAAAATCCGCAAGAGACGATACAAGTTATTTTTACTTATTAAAGGATTGTATAAAAATGTATGCAACGTTTTGGCAAAGAGTAAAAGCATTTTTGTGGGATTATGTTGTGATGTTGATATACATTTTAGCAATCAGTTTTTTATTTTGGGTTATTCAAATTGCAGACACATGGCTTTTTGCGGATAGAATCTCTGCTCAATTGACTATTTTCTTTTCATTAACTTTGCCTATCATTATCAATTTTGCATTCGCAGAATCTTCTAACAAACAGGCAAATTTTGGGAAGCAACGAATAGGATTAAAAGTATCTGATGCAAATGGGAATCGCATTTCTTTTGCCCGAGCATTTGCAAGAGTATTTTTAAAGTTTCTCCCTTGGGAAATTTCGCACACGATAATTTGGCAAATCAGTTTTTATCCCGAAACAAATCCTACATTCATTAATCTCGGGTTTGGTTTTGTTTATCTTTTAATTGGATTAAATATTTTTAGTTTAATAAAGACAAAAACAAAACAGACACTTTATGATTTGATTACGAAAACATATATTGTAAAAATTGAGAGTTAAAATAATTTTGTTATATAAGGAGCGAAATGTCTTTTGAGTTAATTCTTATTATTGCCGCTGGGCTGTTGTTAATTAGTGTGTTGGTAAGCAAAATATCGGATAGCTCTGGCGTTCCAGCCTTGCTTTTGTTTTTAGCCATAGGCATGTTAGCAGGTTCTGATGGCTTCGGCTTGATTTATTTTGACGACCCCAACTTAACGCAGTTTATCGGCATTGTTGCTTTAAATTTAATTTTGTTTGCAGGCGGGTTAGATACACAATGGAAAGATGTACGTCCAGTCCTTAAATATGGTGTTGCATTATCAACACTAGGTGTTGTTATCACAGCAGTGATTGTAGGAATTGCGGCACAATATTTATTAGGGGTTACACTTTATCAAGGTTTATTACTCGGTGCGATTGTTTCATCAACAGATGCAGCGGCAGTGTTCTCAATATTACGTTCAAAAAGTTTAGGATTAAAAGGGAAATTACGTCCATTACTTGAATTTGAATCTGGTAGTAACGACCCAATGGCAGTATTTTTGACCATTGGCATGATTCAATTACTCACACAACCAAACGCACAAATTACAGATTTATTCGGTTCTTTCATTTTACAAATGATTGTCGGTGTTTTATGTGGGTTTCTATTTGGAAAATTACTTGCGTTTCTTGCCAATCGCATTCAACTCGGTTTTGATGGTTTATATCCTGTACTTACCATTGCAATAGTTTTCTTAACATACGGCGTTACCAACATGTTATATGGCAATGGATTTTTAGCAACATACGTGGCAGGGATTGTAGCAGGGCATCAAGATTTTTTACATCGCCGCAGTGTTATCCGTTTTCACGATGGTATTGCCTGGTTAATGCAAATCACCATGTTTTTGACTCTAGGTTTATTAGTTTTCCCAACAGAAATTCCTCCTATCATCACAAATGGGTTACTGATTGCTATCATCTTGATTTTCATCGCTAGACCTGTGAGCATTTTTCTTACACTTCTTCCAACAGGTTTTTCTTTAAAAGAAAAACTCTTTCTCTCATGGGTGGGACTAAGAGGTGCAGTTCCGATTATTTTAGCGACATATCCGCTTCTTGCTGGGCTTTCACAGGCTGACTCAATTTTCAACATTGTCTTCTTCGTAGTTTTAACGTCCGCTTTGCTACAAGGTGCTTCTATTCCTTTTGTAGCAAAATGGTTAAATGTAGATATTCCCGTCACCAAGAAACCTGTCTATCCTATAGAATTTAATCCAGTCAGCGGATTTAAGAGTGAATTAAAAGAACTGACTATCCCTAAAGATTCTCCAGCAAGTGGCAAAACGATTCTTGAATTACATTTTCCAGAAGAGTTCCTGATTATTTTAATTGCCCGAGATAACGAATTTATTATGCCAAGCGGCGGCATTGACCTGCGTGAAGGCGATACATTAATTGTGTTATCAAATAAAGATGCTTTTGATTATGCTGAACGTGAATTAAAACCTAAACATTAAATGCTAATTTCATGAAGTTTAATTACACCACACTTGAAACTTGTTATAGCGCCACAGGGATTGTCTTAGTGATTGATGTCTTGCGTGCATTTTCAACTGCCGCGTATGCGTTTTCACGTGGAGCAAAAGAAATTTATTTAGTCAGTGAAGTGCAAGAGGCATTAGACTTAAAATCAAAAACAAAAAATGCAAAAGCAATGGGTGAAGTTGGTGGGCTTCCGCCGGAAGGGTTTGATTTTGGTAACTCACCCACACGCATTCTCGAACATGATTTGACTGGCATTACTTTAATCCAAAGAACTGGCGCAGGCACGCAAGGTGCTGTGCGTTGCAAAAATGCAGATGTGATGTTAGCGACGAGTTTTGTTGTGGCACAAGCCACAATCAATTATGTTTTGAAATTAAATCCAAATGAAATTACGTTTGTCATCACAGGTGGCATGGGCAATGATGAAGATATAGCTTGTGCCGAATTTTTAGAAAAACAATTTACAGGTCAAGAAGTGGAGGCGCAGCATTTTATCAAGCGCGTGTATGATTCGCGTGATGCGCTCGAACACATGCCTGACCATCCGCAATTTCCAAAAGCGGATTTAGATTATTGCACGCGCATTAATTATTTTGATTTTGCTATGCCGATTACAAGAAAAAATAATTTGCTTGTGATGCAGGCGATAAAAATTTAGGAGACTTTGATGTATACATTAGGCGTTCGTCGGGATTTTATTGCGCGTCATTTCTTAATTGGAGGGGATTGGGGACCTGAAAATTTTCCTAATTCTCATCATTATGTGCTTGAATTACAACTCATTGGAAATGAATTAGATAAGCATGGCTATCTCGTTGACATTGTGGATGTAGAAAAACATTTAGATGAAGTGGTTGGTTATTACAAAGAGCAGATGTTAAATGAAAAGCCTGAATTTGCTGGCTTGAATCCATCCATTGAGCATTTTGCTCGGATTGTGTGTGTGTCATTAAATGAACGCATCAAAGCGAAAAATATTTTGGAAGTGAAAGTTGTGCTTTGGGAAAATGATTCAGCTTGGTCAGCATTTCAAGTTGACAGGCTGAAAGGTTAGTAAGTTTGAAAGTTGGATTTGTTATCTACGGTTCGCTTGATACTTTAAGCGGCGGGTATTTATACGATAGAAAATTGGTCGAATATTTAAGAAGTCAAGGAGACGAAGTTGAAATCATTTCACTACCTTGGCGAAATTATTTTGCTCACTTAACGGATAATTTCGCTTTCAAGTTACCTAGTGGTTTTGATATTTTGATTCAAGATGAACTCAATCATCCTTCGTTAATTGGCACAAATCGTGGAAAACATCCCTACCCAATCATTAGTTTGGTTCATCATTTGAGATGCTCGGAATTAAGACCCAAATGGCAAAATGATTTTTATCGATTCATTGAAAAGAAATATTTGCAAAGTGTAGATGGGTTTATTTTCAATTCACAGACAACAAAAGAGGTGGTTAATGGATTAATGGTTAATGAAAAAACATCTATTGTTGCTTATCCACCCACTGATAGATTTGGTGAAGCGATTTCGGAAAAAGAAATTATTGAAAGAAGTAAATCCGAAGAGTTAAGAATTTTGTTTTTAGGGAATGTAATGGAGAGGAAGGGGTTACATACTTTGCTAGAAGCTGTCAGCAATCAGCGTTCAGCGATTAGTGTAGATGTTGTAGGATCACTAAGTGTTGAGCCTGAATATGTTGAGAAGATAAAAAAAATCATAACTAAGAATAATCTTTCTTCTTTCATCTTTCTTCATAATTCTTTGAACAATGAACCATTAAAAGAAAAACTTAAAAATGCTCACATTCTTATCGTTCCATCCAGTTATGAAGGTTTTGGGATTGTGTATCTCGAAGGCATGTGTTTTGGACTTCCCGTGGTTGGAACAACGGCTGGCGCGGCGAGTGAAGTCATTGAGCATGGAAAAACTGGCTATTTAATCGAACCAAATGATTCAAAAACTCTTGCGGAATATATTTCAAAATTAGCAGAGGATAGAAATTTATTGACACAACTTTCACTCAATGCAAGAAAAAGATATATTCAACAGCCGAAATGGGAAGAAACAGCAAGCCAAATCCGTGCTTTCCTTTTGGAGATGATTGGTAAACAAGAGATATAATGATGATTGAAAATAAAAGGAATATATGAACTTTAATGAATTTAAATTAGACCCTCGCTTAATGCAGGGAATTAAAAAAGCAGGTTACGAAACTGCCACCCCAATTCAAGAAGCCGCTATCCCTGCCGCATTACGCGGACGAGACATCATCGGCACAGCCCAAACAGGCACAGGCAAAACTGCTTCATTTGTTTTGCCTATCTTAAATAAATTATTGCATGGTCAGCGAAATGTTCCGCGTGCATTAATTGTTGCGCCAACCCGAGAACTTGCAGACCAAATTAATGATGTGATTAAGACTCTATCAGTTGGTACAAAGTTGAAGAGCGCAACCATTTATGGCGGAGTCGGAAGCGGTTCTCAAATCCAAGCCTTACGAAATGGAGCAGAGATTCTGGTTGCATGCCCAGGTCGCTTGCTAGATTTAATCGCGCAAGGATATGCAAAAATGAATCACATCGAAATTTTAGTTTTGGATGAAGCCGATAGAATGTTTGATATGGGTTTTTTGCCTGATGTGCGCCGCATTGTGAAGGCTGTGCCTGAAAAACGGCAAACACTTTTTTTCTCGGCTACGTTCCCTGCCGATGTTGAATTGCTGGCACAACAAGTGTTGAAGCAACCACAAAAAATTTCGATGGGCATTATCAAACCTGCACATACAGTGACACATGCTTTGTATCCTGTTCCGCCACATTTGAAATCTGCATTGTTACTTGAATTGTTGAAACGCACTGATACTGATTCTGTTTTGGTTTTCACGCGCACAAAATATCGCGCACAAAAAGTTGCTCGGCAAATTCATCAGGCTGGATTCAAAGTAACCAGTTTGCATGGTGACCGCACGCAAGGTCAACGCCAAGCCGCGTTAAAAGATTTCAAATCAGGCACGCATCCAATTATGGTTGCAACCGATATTGCCGCGCGTGGGCTTGATGTTGAAAGTATTTCGCACGTTATTAATTATGATATGCCCGATACTGCTGATGCTTATATTCATCGCATTGGTCGCACGGGTCGCGCAAAAAGAACTGGTGATGCGTTTACTTTAGTCACTGATGAAGATAAAGATATGATTCGCACGCTCGAACGAATCATGGGGCATGAAATTAAACGTGAAACACTTGATGGATTTAATTACACTCTTCCTTCTCCGCCTAAACAGGCTTCTGGACATGGAAGAGGTTCTCACCCTAATCATTCTCGTCGCCCACCCAAACCTGCTCACACCCCAAAAAGTTGGAATAGAAATAAGTTAGCACCGAGAAGAAAATAAAGAATCAAAAAGAGCCTGATGCTTTCACATCAGGCTCTTTTTTGTCTTAGCTCAATACAGTTACGTTGCTGGCTTGAGGACCTTTAGGACCTTGTTCAACTGTGAACTCGACCTTTTGTCCTTCTTGCAGGTTCTTGTAACCATCGCCTTGAATAGCGGAGAAATGGACGAAAACGTCCTTTCCACCTTCGCGTTCGATGAAGCCGAAGCCTTTGTCACCGTTGAACCACTTTACTGTACCGATAATTCTGTCAGACATGTTTTGCCTCCTATGGCAATAAAAATTTTATAGGTCAATCTGTTTGTTCCATCGGAGGTCAAAACAAAACAGCCCACAGTGAAACTGTGAGCTGTTGCTGTTCTTCAAGCCAACGTAACTTACCGTTTTCCTATCTAGCCCCAACAATAACACATGCACTTGAATAAGTCAATAAAAAATGTACCCGTCATTGCGAGGACGACGTACTTCGTCCGAAGCAATCTTATGATTAATTTGGAGATTGCTTCGTCGCTTCGCTCCTCGCAATGACGGAATGAATAAGATTATAATTTTCAAAAAGGAGAATGTATCATGCGCATCGCCATCATCTCAGATATGCACGGAAACGATTTTGCTTTTGAAAAAGTTGAAGCGGATATAAAGGCTCAAGGTGTGAATCAAATTGTATGTTTGGGTGATGCGATACAAGGTGGTGCTCAACCGAAAGAAACAGTGAATCGTCTGCGAAAGATGAATTGTCCAGTAGTGATGGGCAATGCCGATGATTGGTTAATCAAAGGTGAAGAAACGGGCAAAGACCCAATTCCGGAAGAACGGCTCAAAAAAATGCAAGTGATTCGTGAGTGGTCTTTATCTCAACTCGATGATGAAGATATAAATTTTATAAAAAGTTTTCAACCGACAGTTACTATCAAACTTGAAAAAGATTTAGATTTGTTATGCTTTCACGGCTCACCCACCGATTTTGACCACATCATCTTGCCAACCACAAGCGAAGAAGAATTTCAAAAATATCTTGGCGCGTTTAGTAAAAATATTTTAGCAGGCGGACATACTCACACACAACAAACTCGCAGATGTGGTGAACGCTTCTTTCTTAACCCCGGCAGTGTTGGCTTACCTTTTAGTTCTTATCAACCCGATGGCATTTTTCATGTAGATGCTTGGGCTGAGTATGCAATACTCAATATTGAGAACGGCAACATTGGCGTAGAATTTCGACGCTTACCTTATGATGTTAATGATGTGATTGATGTTTATAAAAACAGTGGTCGTCCATTTGTAGAAGATGCCATTGCACAATTTCAAAGATAATTTGATAAATGAAAACCTATCTGCTCGCATGGAATCCCAAACTTTGGCGATGGCACGACCTTGAAGAAACGTCTCACAAAGTTAAACAAGGTAAAAAAGTTTTAGACCGTTGGGGAACAGGCACATCCAGAAAAGTATTGAAAGGTGATAGATTTTTTATCATTCGCTTAGGTGAAAAACCAAAAGGAATTTTTGCTTCGGGTTTTGTTACAAAAGATTCTTTTCAAGGTTTGCATTGGGATAAGAAAAAATCTGCATTGGGTGAAACAGCAAATTATGTAGAGATTCAGTACGATGTTTTATTGGACCCAGAATCACAGCCAATTTTAGAACGCCAATTATTAAACATGCCTGCACTTTCAAACATGCATTGGGATGTTCGCATGTCTGGTGTGCAAATTCCTAAAGATGTAGCCAGTGAATTAGAAATCATTTGGGCTGAGTTTGTAAAACAAAATATTTCATAATCTCGCCAATGAACTATTTCCCCTTATAATACATTTATGAATTTTTTAATTACCGGAGCCGCAGGTTTCCTCGGCTCTTCCCTTGCAAATCATTTAGCACAACAAGGCCATCAAGTTCGCGGGCTAGATGATTTATCCACTGGCGACCCGCAAACCTTGTCACCTGATGTGCATTTCACACGCGGAGATGTCAGTGACCGTCCAAAGTTGTGGACGTTGCTTCAAGATGTTGATGTGGTTTATCATCTCGCGGCACGTGTTTCAGTACCTGAATCAATTTTATATCCACGCGATTACAATGCCGTCAACGTCGGCGGGACTGTTGCTCTGATGGAAGCCATGCGTGACGTGGGAGTCAGACGCGTCGTTCTGTCTTCATCAGGCGCAGTGTATGGAGACTTAAGAGATTCATCTTTAGCAGAGTCCTTAATTCCAAATCCGCGTTCACCTTATGCAGTTTCCAAACTTGCGGCGGAATATTACGTCCGCACGATTGGTAACTTGTGGAATATTGAAACAGTCAGTTTAAGAATCTTCAATGCGTATGGACCTGGTCAACATTTGCCACCATCTCACCCACCTGTTGTGCCGCATTATCTTCGTCAAGCATTACGCGGCGGAACATTAGTCGCACACGGAGATGGAAGCCAAACGCGAGATTATATTTATGTAGATGATGTCGTTCGTGCTATGGTTGCGGCATCTACTGCTCCGAGTGTAAATGGGTTGGTGATTAATGTCGGCTCAGGGGTAGAGACTTCTATTAAAGATTTGATTCGCCAAGTATTGGATGTCACAAACAGCAAAGCCAACGTAGTCTATAATGCTCATGCTTCAGGTGGGGTCTCACACATGAAAGCGGATGTGAATCTAGCAAAAGAGAAATTACGATTTGTACCTTCGGTTAAGTTAGAAGATGGTTTGAAATTGACTTTGAAAAGAGATTCAAGGTTTAAATAATTCTGTTTTCAAGTTTGAAGGTTTAAACGTTTGAACGTTCCAACTTGTAAACTTTTCAACAAAAAATGACCCTTTCAAGAAAATTCTATAATCGCCCAACATTGATTGTCGCACGTGAATTATTGGGTGCGAGGTTAGTTCATATTTCCAATGGAAAAAAATTGGTCGGTTTAATCACCGAAACAGAAGCATACATTGGTGAAACTGATTTAGCCTGCCATGCCAAAGCAGGACGAACCAAGCGAACTGACCCCATGTATGGTGAAGCGGGACATGCCTTTGTTTATTTCACGTATGGAAATCACTGGATGTTGAATGCTGTCACAGAAAAAGAAGGTTTCCCTGCCGCAGTTTTGATTCGAGCAATTCAGCCAATTGAAGGAATTGAGTTGATGATGAAACGCCGTCAGGGACGAGATACGTTTGGTCCGGGCAAGTTGACTCAGGCAATGGGAATCACTAAAAGACAAAATTATGTTGACTTGACAGAACCAACTTCCCCCTTAAGAATCGAAGCGGGAATTAAAATCCCAGATAAAATCGTGACGATTGGCGCACGAGTGGGTTTAAACAAAACACCGGAACCCTGGTTTTCAAAACCGTGGAGATTCTTGGTCAACAAATGGACTATACCTAACGAGGAGATTGCTTCGTCAGACTAAAGTCTTCCTCGCAATGACATAAGGAGATGATATGGGTTTACTTGAAGGAAAGAATGCACTGATTTTTGGTTTGGCAAATGAACGTTCGATTGCTTGGGGCATTACGCAGGCTTTCAAACGCGAAGGCGCAAATTTAGGAATTAGTTATGCAGGTGAGATGCTTGAAAAACGTGTGAAGCCGCTTGCTGAACAAGTTGGTTGTACATGGGTGGAAGAATGTGATGTGACTAATGATGACCAAATTAAAGCAGTGGCAGAAAAAGCCGCCAAACATTTTGGAAAAATTGATGTGCTTGTTCATTCCATTGCTTTTGCTGGCAAAGATGAATTGAGCAAACCATTTCATGAAACCAGCCGCGAAGGTTTTCGAGTTGCATTGGATGTTTCTGTTTATTCATTCGTAGCATTGACTCATGCATTCTTGCCAATATTAAACCCCGGCGCTTCTGTGATGTGTTTGACGTATGGTTCTGGCGCGGTGAAAGTTGCCCCCCATTACAATGTGATGGGCGTTGCCAAAGCCGCATTAGAATCTGCAACCCGATATTTGGCGTATGATTTGGGTCCGCAAAAGATTCGTGTGAATGCAATTTCAGCAGGTCCGATTCGTACTTTAGCGGCGGCAGGCGTTGGCGGATTTAGAGATATGTACAAGCATTTTGCAGATTTATCTCCCATGCGTGAAAATGTAACCATTGAAGATGTAGGTGATACGGCTGTCTTCTTAGCATCTGATTTGTCAAAACGTGTAACGGGTGAAATCCAATACATTGATTCTGGTTTCAATATTATGGGCGTGCAAATTGGTCCGAAAGATGAGAAGAGTGAATAGGTAATCGATGGTCGAGTAGGGCTGATTAAAACGAAGCCCGTATCGAGACCATAAGTTTTCAAATAATTTTTTATCTCAACAATTACTGCTGGTTTCGATATGCCCTTCGCAACAAACGCTCAGGGCTACTCAACCAGCGGTTTTGTTTATAAGGTAAAATTGAATCAATATGTTTAAACGCAACTCAACTCCCGCCGAAACCTCTCAACCTGTGCAAGCCGTTGAAAGAATCACCTCTGTGCTTGGCTCAGGCGTGATTTGGCATGGCAGTATCAATGGTTCTGGTGGCGTGCGTATTGAAGGTGCATTCGAAGGTGAAATTGCTCTGCGTGGCATGTTAGTCGTTGGCGAAACTGGTCGCGTTACTTGTCAAAATGTTCGCGCCAATACTGTCATTGTGGCTGGGGCTGTACGCGGAAATATCACCACACAAAAACTTGAGATACGTTCATCAGGCAGAGTTTGGGGAGATGTAGTCACAACTGCATTCGTAACAGAAGAAGGTGCATTCCTTCGTGGTCAAATTCGCATGGAAGAATCAGTAGAATTGAATATCGAACCTACTCCTGAAACCACGCCATCCGAAGCCGCTGTGGAAGAATCTATTGCACAAACGCAGATTCAAATTCCTGAAACTCCTGTGATTGACTCAACTCAAAAAATGACGCGAAAGAAGAAAAGTTAACCCGCTTCTTTCTTAGGGGCAATCTGATTCTGCTAGGCAACATTTTCTAAACCCCAAAGTACGATGCACCCCTTTAATTCCAACATGAAATACACCGACCTCAAAATTCAAACTCAACGTGAATTCCCAAACAACATGCGGACTCAAGGTTTTGGCTGGCTTGCCCGTGCAGGCTATCTGACTCGTGAAAATGAATTAACGAATTTAGGAAAACATTTCATTTCACATTTACAAAATTTAACTAACACCACATCTTTCATCTTTCCATTTTCGTTTTTATCAAACGAAAATCAAATTTATTTTCCACTTTCAACTGGTGACATTGAACTCATCCATTGCGAATCATGCAAATACACAGAACGAATTGAATTAGCAAAATTCAAAAAAGAATCTTTGTCACAAGAAGAAGTTTTGCCTATCCAAAAAGTCGAAACGCCAAATTGCAACACGATTGAGTCGCTTGCGAATTTTCTAAACATTCCCAAAGAAAAAACTGCCAAAGCATTGATGTTCACTCGCGTCTCTGACAATCAATTTGTGTTTGTCGTTGTGCGTGGAGATATGACTCTCAGCGAAGCAAAGTTGAAAAATGCCGTAGGTGAAGTCAAACTCGCCACAGCAGAATCAATTTCCAAGTCAGGGGCTGAGGCGGGGTATGCGTCACCAATTGGTTTGAAAGATGCATTAATCGTCGTAGATGATTTAATTCCGCAATCATCAAATCTCGCCGCAGGTGCAAATAAATTTGGTTATCACTTCATCAACACAAATTACGGCAGAGATTATCAAGCTGAAATTGTTACAGATTTAGTTTTAGCAAAAGCAGATGATGCTTGTGTAAATTGTGGCAATAAACTTTCAACTCAAAATGCGATTGCGTTGAAAACAAATAATGAATTTCATTTTGAAAATATTTTATTAGCACTTGCAGAAAGTTATCACGACGAGAAAGGTTTAACATTTCCAAAATCTTTTTCGCCTTTTGATGTTTATTTAATGCATGTTCCGGGCAAGACGATTAACACAAAAGAACGAGCCGAAGAAATTTATCAGCAATTAAAAAATGCTGGTATTTCAGTTTTATTTGATGACCGTGATGAACGTGCGGGAGTCAAATTCAATGATGCGGATTTGATTGGTTGTCCTGTAAGAATCACAGTGGGCGAAAAAGCATTGCAAAACGGAATGGTAGAATTAAAGAAAAGAACTTCGCAAAGCCTAGAATTGCTAGAGTTGAAAAATATAAAAAATATCCCGCACTTTTCATAAGGAAATCAGATGCAAAATCAAGTGCCTACCTTCAAACAAATATATTGGAATGATTTAGCATTCAAAAGTTGGCTTCAATTGACGTATGGACCGATTCTTTTTCTTATTGCCATTGGCATTGTTGAACCGATGTTTCGGTTAGTCATCGCTTCTTTCACAATACCATTAAGCATCATCGGTGCTTTATGTGCCATTTATCGTTACAGACTTATTCAATCTACATTTCGAGATGGTGTTACTGTCAAAGGCAAAATGTTATTTCGGGAAGATATTGTTACAAATTCTAAGAATAGTTCAGGTTCATATTCAAAAAAACGTTCCTATTACATCACAGTCGGTTACCATGTAAACAGTGTTGAATACAAAGAACGAGTCCGTTTGCCAGATGCGCCATTTTTATATGGCATTAATAAAGAGGGGCAAGAATTTGATTTGGTATTAAAAGAAACTTCACCGAAAAAAGTTTTCATTAAGCATGTTTATTTAGAATACGCACCTAATACTCCTAACAAATGAAATCTGGACATTTCCCTCCACCAAAAAGACAAGGCTTAATTCTTCATGGCATTATTCTTTTTATCTTAATAGTCATTACTACTATTGGGTTTATCAACCTATCCAGTGTAGAGGTTGGACCCAATTTTCTGATTTGGCTTCTCGTTTCAATTTTTGCATTCGCACCGATTCCGTTATTTGCTTATCGCATGTATTCTTTATGGCGAGCAGATTATTTCATTGACCGTGACAGCCTTGCCATTCATTGGGGCTTACGCGTTGAAGATATTCCACTCAACGATATTGAATGGATTCGCCCAGCCGATGATTTAACGACACCTTTAACTTTTCCTCCCCTTTCGCTTCCCGGCGGACTTTTAGGCACGCGTCGCCACCCAGACTTAAGCACAGTGGAATTTCTCGCCGCAGATAGAAAAAAACTTTTGCTAGTTGCAACCGCAAAAAGAATTTTCGTCATCTCACCCGATGACCCCGCATCATTAACGCAAACATTTGCACGCGCTACAGAACTCGGAAGCCTCGCGCACACTGAAGCAAAATCTGTATATCCATCTTTTGTGTTCACACAAGCATGGGGAAATAATCTCGTTCGTTATCTTTGGATTGTCACTTTACTACTCAATATTGGTTTGTTTATTTGGGCAAGTCTTATCATTCCAAGCACATCGCAAGTGATTTTAGGTCAAAGACCAGAACCTTCACCCTCTTCGCAATTAATCATTTTGCCAGTTGTTAGTTTATTAATCAGCGTCATTGGTTGGATTGCTGGTTTATATTTTTATCGCTGGGAGCGTGAACGCATTTTAGCATTTATCGTCTGGGGTTCTGGCACACTCGCAAGTTTATTATTTTTATTAGCAGTTTTACAAATTCAAACTTTATAAAATAACTCAATGCAACTTCTTTACGGTTTTCTTCTCGCCATCATCATTTCATTTCTTGCATACAAAGCTCATAGTCTCAACAAAAGTGGAGCCATTGGCGCCTTCATTGTTGGCACAATTATTTTCGGCATTGGTGGTTGGAAATGGGCAATTCTTTTGCTTACATTTTTTATTACATCATCCGCATTGAGTCGCGTATTCAAAAAGAAAAAACAAAATCTCGATGAAAAATTTTCAAAAGGTCATCAACGGGATGCAGGTCAAGTATTTGGAAACGGTGGTATCGCAACATTTTTTGCAGGGCTGAATCTTTTTTATCCAAACGAGCCCGTCATTTGGTTATGTTTTTCTGCTTCTCTCGCCGCCGTCAATGCCGATACATGGGCGACAGAATTAGGTGTATTAAATAAAACTCCTCCACGCATGATTACTAATTTAAATAAAATTGTGGAAAAAGGAACCTCCGGCGGAATCTCGTTGACCGGCACACTCGCCTCTTTAGCAGGTTCAGCATTAATAGCACTCCTCGCCTCTCTCTTGACTTCAAACTGGTCAATTTTCCTCATCATTACTTTGGCTGGACTCATGGCTTCGCTCTTCGACTCACTTCTCGGTAGCACAGTTCAAGCTATGTATTTTTGTCCAAAAGAAAACAAAGAGACCGAAAAATATCCCCTCCACACATGCGGAACGCAAACCATTCATCTCCGCGGCTGGAAATGGTTGAATAATGACTTGGTCAACTTTGCATGTGGATTGTTTGGGGTTATAGTAGTAATTATGTTTTCAGGAGTCTTATAACATGACAATTTCATCAAAGCCTATCCTCGTCACCGGTGCCAGCGGATTTATTGCCACTCACACAATTGCTCAACTTTTGGAAAAAGGGTACAAAGTTCGCGGAACAGTTCGGTCAATGAAAAAAGAGGCTGAGGTTCGAGAATCAGTTTCAAAATTTGTACAGAAAAATGTTCAACTAGAGATAGTGTCTGCTGAATTGAATCAAGACGAAGGGTGGAAAGAAGCGATACAAGATGTCGAGTATGTGATTCATCTCGCGTCTCCATTTCCGTTAAAAGAACCAAATCATGAAGATGAATTAATCAAGCCTGCGGTGGAAGGGACATTGCGTGTTTTGAAATTTGCACACGATGCAAATGTAAAACGAGTTGTGCAGGTTTCATCGAATGCGGCGGTTTCAGCAGGCTATGCAGGTGATAATAGAACTTTTACGGAAAATGATTGGTCGAAAGTTGAAAATAAAATTGGGGCGTATTCAAAAAGCAAAACATTGGCGGAACGCGCCGCGTGGGATTTTATAAATGGTGCCGAAAATAAAAATAAAATGGAAATAGTGGCGATAAACCCACCATTGGTGTTTGGACCTGTACCCAATAAAAATTACAACACATCATCAGAAGTAATTCGGACTTATATGTTAGGTCAAGTGCCTGGCACTGCTAGAATCAAAATGGCATGTGTGGATGTGCGTGATGTGGCTTCGGCAATCATCTCTGCAATGGAAATTAAAGAAGCGGTTGGAAATCGTTTTCTGGTTTCAGCAGGCGAATTGTGGACATACGAAATTGCAAAAATTTTGCATGATGAATTTTCAAAACGTGGATATAAAATTCCAACCTTACAATTGCCAAGTTTTTTAGTTCGTTTGGTTGCTTTGTTTGACCTCAAAGTTCGAGCAGTTGTCAACTCATTAGATTGGGATTATAAAATTTCAAATGAAAAAGCAAAACAAATTTTGAAATGGAATCCACGTTCGCCAAAAGAATCTGTACTTTCAATGGCTGAAAGTTTAATTCAACAAGGAATTTTATAAATGAATTATCTTGCTTCAAGTTCTCGTTATCAAACAATGCAATATCGCCGTTCAGGCAAAAGCGGACTCAAATTACCAGCTGTTTCACTTGGTTTATGGCATAACTTTGGTGGCGTAGATATTTTTTCAAACAGTCGTGAAATGATTTTACGGGCATTTGATTTAGGCATCACCCATTTTGATTTAGCAAATAATTATGGTCCGCCTGCTGGTTCGGCTGAGGAAACGTTCGGTCAAATTCTTGCAAAAGATTTAAAACCATATCGTGATGAATTAGTGATTTCATCCAAAGCAGGTTTTTATATGTGGGAAGGTCCGTATGGCGAATGGGGTTCAAGAAAATATTTAATTTCTAGTCTTGACCAAAGTTTGAAACGAATGAGCTTGGATTATGTTGATATTTTTTATCATCACCGCCCCGACCCTGATACTCCGCTTGAAGAAACCATGCAAGCATTAGATTATGCTGTACGAAGTGGCAAAGCATTATATGTTGGCATTTCAAATTACCCTGCAGATAAAGCCCGTGAAGCGTCTCAAATCTTGCGCCAACTTGGTACACCGTGTTTGATTCATCAACCTGTCTACAACATGTTCAATCGTTGGGTAGAAGATGGCTTGTTGCAAACTTTAAAAGAAGAAGGCATTGGATGTATTTCTTTCTCTCCTCTTGCGCAAGGCTTATTGACCAATAGATACCTGAATGGAATTCCCGAAGGCTCACGCGCATCCAAGTCTCATGGCTTTTTGAAACCAAATCAAATCACAGATGACAAAATAGATAAAGTTAAAAAATTAAACGAACTCGCCCAATCACGCGGGCAGACTCTTGCTCAAATGGCATTGGCTTGGGTCTTACGTCACGAAACAATGACATCCGTTTTAATTGGTGCAAGTAAAGTGACTCAAATTGAAGAAGCAGTAAATATGTTGAGCAAATTAGATTTTTCGAGTGATGAGTTAGAAAAAATAGAATCCATTTTAAGGTTATAAAATGTCAAATCGTATTTCCACTTTCACCATTCTGTTCGGTAATATTGTTTTGCTTACAGGTCTTGCTTTATTAGCATATCTTGGCTTTTACAATCGCTACTGGGCAGATGATTGGTGCTATAGTGCCGATGCACGTAATCTTGGCACAGTCAATGCCACTCTACAATATTTTAATCCAGAAGGAATTGGATATTCAAACAATCGTTACGCTTTAACATTTTTTTCCGCACTTACTGAAAATACATTAGGCATGTTTGGGAATCAAATTTTTGCTACACTTACCATTGTTTTTTGGTTCTTCGGAATTACATGGACTCTTTACAATCTTTCGAAATTAATCAAACCAATTCCATTTGGAATTTTGTTATTCGTTTCAGGATTTTTACTTTATTACAACTTATATATTTCCCCACAAAGATTCCAAATTTTGTATTGGCGTTCAGGCGTTTTACCCTATAGCACTGCTTTGATTTTTTGGATGATTATGCTTGGTTTCATCACATCGCAAATGAATCAAGCAAAACCAATTCGTTGGTACAACTTCATCATCCCACCAATTGCATTTCTTGCCGCAGGGTTAGGTGAAATTAGTTCTACATTATTATTTAGTGGCACAAGCATTTTATTCCTCGCCACTTGGTATGCAAAAAATAAAAAACAAGCATGGGCAGAAAAATCTTTTCCAACCACTTTCATCGTATGGCTTTTCTTACTCATTGGAATAGTTACTCTCATCATTTCACCATCCAATATCCGCATTGAAGAAATGAGTGTCAAACAATCTCCACTTTCTGCTGTACCAGCCTTATCTATTCGCCATGCAGTAGATTTTATTTTCATCTCATTAAAGACATTACCAATTCCGCATGTTATTTTCATTGGCACAATGTTTTGTCTGGCAATTTTATTTGGAAGAGAAAACCCCGCTTCCTTTCTGACGGGAAAACAGGTACTGTTTCTTTTAGCATTGACTACACTGATAACATTTCTTCTCATCACAGTGATTCAAGCTCCAACTGCATATTTTTACTCCGCCACACCAGACCCGCGTGGAAAATCCCTTGCACGTTTTGTGATGCTGATAAGCCTTGCTTTCATCTCATGGATGCTTGGAATTTGGAGCGCGCAAAAAATAAAACTTCAGTTTTTAACTATTGCCTCCGTCTTATTTTTACTTGTCAGTTCAGCATATACTACCAGAAGTTTCATCAATACATATAAAGAAGAGTTTCCTTATTTTGTTTATCGGGCAGAATTATGGGATGAAAGAGATGCATTAATTATCTCAGAAAAAGAACAAGGAAATACTTTAATTGAAGTTCCCGCCATTGACACAGCACAAATTGATGTTCGTGATATTTTCGTCACTCGCAGCAAAGGCTGGACTGAATTTGTACAAAACTGTGCCTCAAGATATTATGGGGTTGACGGATTGAAAGTGGAGGATTAAGAAAAAGTACATGAGACCAGAAAGAATTATTTTAATCCGTCATGCAGAATCAGAAGGAAATCTGGATAACTCAAAGTATGAGACTATTCAAGATTTTGCATTGAAATTAACGCCACAGGGTGTTGAGCAAGCAAAACTAGCCGGAAAGCAAATCAAATCTATTATTGGTGACGAATCAATTTATGTATATCTATCACCATTTTTTAGAACCCGAGAAACCTTTGAAAATATTCGTAGTTCTATTGAGGAAAATATTGTTAAAGTAATAGAAGACCCTAGAATTCGGGAACAAGATTGGGGACATCTAAGACACCCTGATGATAATAAAGAAATATCAAAAGAACGAGATGATTTCAGCACTTTTTATTATCGAATTCCTGATGGAGAGTCTGGCGCAGATATATTTGACCGAATCAGCAATTTTTTAGATACATTACATAGAGATTTTGAAAAGAAAGATTTTCCCAAAAACGTCTTAATAGTGACACATGGTCTTACATTGAGATTATTTTTAATGCGCTGGTTTCATTGGACAGTAGAAGAATTTGAAAAATTACACAATCCTAAAAACTGTCAAATTGTCGTGATGCAAAAACAGCCTGATAATCACTACAAACTTATAAGTGAATTAGCAAGACGATAATTTATTTAGATTCTAATTTCTCCAACAACTTCTCTGGCTTATTTGCAAACTCTTCCAATGGAATTTCTTTCCTCGTCAAAGCCAACAAATTATTCGTCAGCAATTCATTGACAGGCGTCGGGATTCCCAATCTCTTTCCCTCTCTAACAACTGCCCCATTCAAATATTCCACTTCACTTTTTCCACGACCAGAATGCAAGTCAATATGAAACGATGGCATTTTGTTACCACGTCCACCACCAGCAACACGTGAGACAATCGGTTTAGAAATCCAAAGCGGAAGTTTTGTCGCAAAGGCTAAAGCACGTGCAGGTGTTCTTGGAACATCCACTACTTCTAAATTCATGGCTTTCATCACTGCCAAGCATTCTTTCAGCATTGCAATCTCAAGTTTATATGAGTACTTATTTGATAAAACTTGTTTTGCATTCATATTCAAAATTGCAGATGATGCATTTGCTACCAAATTCGTAAATAACTTAGACCATTTCATACTACCTGCATGTGGATACAAAAAGCATTTCAAAAATGCTTCGTTAAATATATCTACTAATTTTTCCGAAAGTGGATGCCCTGTCGCAACTCCCACGCCACGCAATTTTTCTAAAACAACATCACCAATTGCTCGTTTACGCACAGCCGTTGTGACAGTTCCATAAATCACTTTGTCATACCCAAAGGCTTGAGCGATCAAAGTTTCATTATCCACACCATTCGATAAACACAAAATCGGCGGAATTTTTTCGGCAAACGGTTGCATTGATTCGATTAATGCAGGTGTATCATAAGATTTCAACGCCACAATCGCTACATCAAAGGGACCAAACCTCAAAGCAGATTCAAGTGAAGATTCAACAGTGAAAGCACGTGGCTCAATAACGAACGTCTCTTTTGTATTTCTTCCCTTCGACAGGCTCAGGACAACGCTTTCATCTAATGTCAAATCTAATCTTAAACCACGAGATTTTAATTCCCCAACATTTTTTTCTCGTTCAACATAAGTAACCGATTGCCCTGCAAGTACAAGCGAACCGCCAATATATGTCCCAATGGCACCCGCACCAAAGATAAGAAACTTAAGCTCAGAAGCCATAAAATTTATTCTTCGCTCTCTGCTTCCACCCAATGAGCATGGTCATTGACAGAATCAATCGTCCAGCGATGATGATGCGCATGATAAATCAATTTTGCAAAAGCAGTGTTACTAAATCGAAAACGCAAACCAGCATTGTTGGCTTGTGGGGCAATTCCTACAATTGCATGCATCACTTGATTTAGCAAACCACCATGTGAAACAATTAAATATCGAGCAGGCTCGCGCTTCAATAAATTATGCAATGCTTGCCCACCGCGCAAAAATAATTCCCAATCCCCTTCACCATCAATCCCAACAGGGTCATACGGATTATAAAATTCGGGATGCGTAAAATTTTGACGCACTTCACTGGCAGTCAAACCAGAAAACTCCCCATTATCACGCTCCATCCACAACGGGTCAAACTCAACATTCAAACCAAATGAAGAAGCGATAATTTCAGCAGTTTCTTTCGCACGTGAAAGCGGACTCGCAATCACCGCATCAAACTTGACCTCTTCCTGTTTCCAACGCGCGGCTAATGCTTGCGCCTGAGCACGACCACGTTCCGTCAGCGGATAATCTTTTTGTCCCTGCCAACGTGATTCTGCATTTCCAACTGATTCACCATGTCTTACTAAGGTAATAAAAAAGTTTTTTGGTTTAATTTTGCTCATCAGATGATTGCCCCTTTACAAGATAAACTGGACGGCGTTTGACTTCTTGAAAAATATAGCCGACATACACGCCGATAAAGCCTAGCAAAATCATAATGATTCCGCTGGCAATTAACAAAATTCCCATCAAAGAACTCCAACCTGGTACAACTTGTTGCGTATTATTTGTCAACCATAATGTCAAAACATACGTCAGTTGCGCACATGCTAAGATAAAAAACACAAAACCAGCACTCAAACCAATGTATAACGGCGCGAGTGAAAAAGAAAAAATCGCATCCGAAGCCAAACGTAACATTTTCCCCAAAGAGTATTTTGATTTTCCTGCAATGCGCTTCGGTTCTTCATAAGGAAGGATAATACTTTTGTATCCCATCCACGAAATCATGCCACGCAAAAAGCGGTGATATTCTTTCATCGAACGTAAACCATTCAAAGCATCGCGATTCATAGCGCGAAAATCTGCCGCACCTTGAATCACTTGTGTACCACTAATTTTATTAATTAACCAATAAAAAAAGTTTGAAGTCACTTTTTTGAATGAAAGTCCGCCATTTTCAATGCGTTGCGTTTGCACAATATCATAACCACTTTGTATCAACGAAATCATCTGCAGAATCATTTCAGGCGGATGTTGCCCATCACCATCCATCGAAATCATCACATCGCCTTGCGAATCATCCATGCCAGCAGTCAACGCGGCTTGATGACCAAAATTGCGACTCAATTCAATTAAAGAAACTCTTGGGTCTTTGGCACAAATCGAACGAAGCGTATCAACTGTCCCGTCGTTTGAACCGTCATCCACATAAATGAATCGAAAATCATGTGGCAGGGAATCAATCACAGCACAAACATCTTGATATGTTTGTTTAATCGATTCGACTTCATTGAAAATGGGGATGACTAAATCAATTTTGAGTTTGGCAGACATTTACATGATTCTACCATGCGCCTCACAACCTGACCTGATGCCTGTTTTCTAACAACCGAAGCGTTCGCTCCGCTTCATCATTTTTTTGTTGATTATCCCAATGAAGCGTTTCGCCTAAAATTTCTACCAATTCCAACAAACTATGCGTTGACAGTTTTCCGAGCATCGCCAACATGGAGCGACGCAAGAGTATATCGTCAAGATGTTGCACTTTTTCATGTTGGATAATATAAATAATTTCACGTTTGGAGTAATTTGGTAAAAACTTTAATGCTTCATCAGGAGCATTTTTTATAAAATCGGCGAAGGCTTCAGCGCGCGTGCCATAACGTTCAAATAAAATTTCAAGTCGCTCTTTAGACAAGCCCGTCCACGCCGCAAGCCCATTGATAAATTTTGTTTTTTCTTCTGGAGTTTGAGGATAACCATGCCCCCCACCAATTTGCAATGACTTGGTATCCTTTTTTCTTGATATGCCCAAAAAGTTTAAAGCTTTATCAGTTACTTCTTCTGAAAATGCACGGAAAGTTGTCCACTTGCCACCAACGAGTGAATAAACTGGGAATTGCAGATTTGTCCAATCACCACTTAACACTTGAATAGAATGGTCACGACTATATTGGCTGGTTGATTTTGCAGTGCTACTTTCTAATGGACGAACACCTGAATATCGAAAGACGATATGGTCATGCGTCACTTGAATGGATGGAAAGACATGTTTTATCAATTCAAGGAAATAATCTACTTCTTCATCGGTGCAGAAGGCTTCATCTGGATTTTCAATTTTTATATCAGATGTACCCACTAAGACACGGTCAAATAGCGGACAAATTAAAACAATGCGACCATCTTTGTTTTCAAAGAAAAATTCATTGTCGCCAATCGCATCTCGTAATTCGGGATGATTCAAAACCAAATGTGAACCTTTTGTTCCACCGATAAATTTTGTAGATAACCCCAGACTATGATTTGAAAAATCAATCCAAGCACCAGAAGCATTGATTAATAACTTGGGTTGAATTTCGTAGCGCTCATCGGTTAATTCATCACGTAAAATGACTGTATCTTTTTCGCCACTGATTAAACTCATATAATTCACTGCACGGGCAGATGAATTCTCCGCTTCAGAATCAAGTATCAAGTCAAGAGCGAGGCGTTCGGGATTTGTAATCAAACCATCATAATAAACTGCTGTATTTTTTATATCAGGATTTAGTTGATTCCATTTTTTCAATGAAGTACTGCGAGACAAAAATTTATGTTTGGGGACAATTCTATGCTTGCCTGTGTACGCATCGTACATCATCAAACCAAGCTTGATAATTAATGAACCTCGTTCTGAAGGTTTATCTAACCAACCTAAAAATTTAAATGGTGCATTGAAAATACCAGAAAAATATTTAAAGATTGGAATTGTGGTCGGCAATGGTTTAACAATATGCGCCGCATTTTGCAACATGCGATTGCGCTCACCCACCGCTTCGCGCACCAAACGAAACTCACCATTTTCAAGATAACGAATGCCACCATGCGCCATGTGCGATGATGCCGAACTTGCACCTGAACAAAAATCGGCACGGTCAATTAATAAAACATCAACACCATTCAATGCTAAATCACGAAATGTGCCAATGCCATTAATTCCCGCACCGACAATCAGCACAGAAACTTGCGGATTTTCCTTGAGATGAGAAAGTATTTCTTTGCGATTCATAAGTTTATGATTTGGGAATCGGGAATTGTGATTCGGAATTTGTAAACCAATTCCCAAATAACAATTTCCAATTCCCGTTAATCAATCCAATCAAACGTTCTCGTGACTGCTTTCTTCCAACCTGAGTATAAACCCTGTCGGCGTTTTGAGTCCATTTTCGGCGTCCATTCTTTATCACGTCCCCAATTCTTTTTTAATTCATCGGTATCTTTCCAAAAACCAACTGCTAAACCAGCCGCATACGCCGCGCCTAATGATGTTGTTTCAGAAACTTTTGGTCGTACCACAGGCACGTTCAAAATATCTGATTGAAATTGCATCAACAATTCATTGAAGACCATCCCGCCATCCACTTTCAATGCTTTCAGTTTTACTTTTGAATCCTTCTCCATCGCATCTAATACTTCGCGCGTCTGATATGCGGTTGCTTCTAATGATGCTCTGGCAATGTGACCTTTGTTGACATAACGCGTCAATCCAACAATCACACCTCTTGCATCTGACTTCCAATAGGGTGCATACAATCCGCTAAAGGCTGGGACAAAATAAATTCCGCCGTTATCTTCAACAGATTTCGCCAACGCCTCCACCTCAGGGGATGATTGAATCAGCGACAAATTATCTCTCAACCATTGAATCAATGCGCCTGTGATAGCAATAGACCCTTCCAAAGCATACACCGCTTTCTTATTCCCAATTTTATATCCAAGCGTGGTTAACAAACCTGCTTTACTTTGGACAGGTTTTTCCCCCGTATTCAATAACATAAAACAACCTGTACCATAAGTATTTTTTGCTTCCCCTGCTTTGAAACACGTTTGACCAAATAATGCGGCTTGTTGGTCACCTAAATCACCTGCGACGGGAATTCTTTGTAGCACACCCGAATTTATATTTCCATAAACTTCAGAAGATGATTTTATTTTCGGCAAAATATTTTTGGGAATGCCCATCACTTTCAAAATTTCAGCATCCCAATCCAATGTTTTGAGGTTCATCAACATCGTCCGTGATGCGTTTGTTACATCCGTAATATGCTCACCTGTTAAATTCCAAATCAACCAAGTATCCATATTGCCAAATAACAATTCACCCTTTTTGGCTTTTTCTTTCGCACCTTTGACATTATCCAAAATCCACTTAATTTTCGGACCAGAAAAATATGTCGCCAGCGGAAGTCCTATCTTTTTTCTAAACCTATCTTGCCCGCCTTGTTTTGATAATTTATTGATAATGACATCCGTTCGCGTATCTTGCCAAACAATGGCGTTATAAATCGGCTTACCAGTTTCTTTATCCCAAACAAGCGTTGTCTCGCGTTGATTTGTAATTCCAATCGCCGCAATCTCACTGATAACTGAATACTGATCACTGCTCACTTTTGCAACCGCACCTTGAATTACATCTTGCGTATTCTTCCAAATTTCTAAGGCATCATGTTCCACCCAACCCGCTTTCGGATAAATTTGCTCATGTTCTTTTTGGTCAAATGTAACAACATTTCCATCATGGTCAAAAATAATAAAGCGTGTACTGGTTGTGCCTTGGTCAATTGCGCCGATGTATTTCGCCATAAGATACTCCTGACTTAATTGTAAAACAAAAATGGACTGGAAATAATTCCAGTCCATTAATTTTATTCAACTTTAATTTATTTCTTAGCTGTTTTACGAACTGTGCGTTTCGGTTTTGCTTCTTTCACTACAGGCTCTAATGTTTCATCTTCACCAGATAAAAAGTTATAAGCAATCAAAGCCAATGTTGCCCCAATCAAGGGACCAAAAAAGTAAACCACATAAGTATAAACATTTGCAAAACTTGGTGCGGCGAAAATGGCTGTGCCAAAGGTTCGGGCAGGATTTAATGATGCACCTGTTAAAGGTCCACCAACTAAAATAGAAATTGTTAAAGTTAAACCAATCATCAAACCAGCAAGTGCCCCTGTATTTCCTTTGCCAGTATTATGCAAAATTGCATTGACTAAAAAGAATGTCAATAATGCTTCTACTGCCATTGCAAGAATCGGGGCAGATGTACTTAATGAACCAACCGTAGCACCACCTGAAATATCTCCATACGTTGCACTCAATAACCAACCTGCTAAACCTGCGCCTACAAATTGAGCAATCCAATAAAACACGGCTTCGCCCCATTTCAATTTATTGCTCAACGCCATTGCAAATGTCACTGCTGGGTTGATGTGCGTACCTGAAATGTATCCAAACGTATAAGCAAACGTCACCACTACCAAACCATGTGCAAGTGCAACACCTAATAGCCCTGCGCCTGCCACACCAGCACCTGCACCAATAAATACCAATGCAAATGTGCCAATCAATTCTGCTAAAAATATTTTTGAGTTAAACATAATTTCTCCGTTGAAATGTTTGATGTTTATAACCCTTGTTAATCTTATACGTCACGATGATTCCCAATTTCTTACACCCGCTAAAAATGATTTACCAGACATGACTTTTTTACCCGCAGGTTGGACTTCTTCTAAAATGATTGAACCATCAGCACATGTCAGTGCGCCTCTTCCTTCGACAATGAACCTGTTCCCTATTTCCCCAACTTTTTTGTCACTTACACTGACTCGCATCACCTTAAGCAGATTTCCATTCCATTCAAACCATGCTGAGGGCCATGGATTCATAGCGCGCACTCGTCGTTCAATTTCATAAATTGAATGATTGAAATCTAATTTACCATCTTCTTTTTTTAACATGGGTGCATAGGTTGCACCTTCGTCTGGTTGTGGCTGTGGCGTAATGCTTCCGTCAAAAATTTTTGGGAGTGTTTCGATTAATAACTCTGCTCCAAGAGTAGATAATGTTTGAAAAACAGAACCAGCTGTATCGTTAGGTTTGAGGCGGATAGATTTTTTTGAAAGCATGTCACCTGTATCTAATCCAATATCCATTTTCATAATTGTCACACCTGTTTCTTCATCACCAGCAAGAATGGCGGCATTGATAGGTGCCGCACCACGCCAACGCGGAAGCAGTGAAGCATGAACATTGATGCAACCAAATTTTGGCAAATCCAAAATTTCTTTTTTCAGAATTTGACCAAACGCGGCAACGACGATGACATCAGGGTTCCAAGTTTTTATTTGTTTCGTTGCTTCTTTTAATTTTTCAGGTTGAATGATTGGGAGATTTAATTCTCCCGTCAAAATTTTCACAGGCGGTGATTTTAATTCTCGCCCACGCCCAGAGGCTCTATCAGGCTGTGTGATAACGCCAACTACATTATAGTTTTTGGCAAGCAAACGCAAAGACGGCAAAGCAAAATCAGGTGAACCCATGAAGACGATACGTTTTGACATGCGCCGATTCTAGCACAGTACTATTGGGTGAAATTTGGCTGGTTGCATGTTGAGATGATTAGATGTAAAATACTGAAAGTTCAAATTTATTTCTTTAGGAGAAAAAAATCATGTCTCAAGCACCTATGTCCGATATCACCCAAGACGATAAACTCTGGGCGATGCTTTCGTATCTCATCCCAATCATCGCTATTGTTGTCTTGTTTATGGAAGACAAGAAAAACCGCCCCTATGTTAAGTTCAATGCAGTGCAATCTTTGGTTGCCGCAGTGGCAATTTCTATTATTGCAACAGTCACATTAGGTTGTGGTGGTATTCTTGGTTTAGTATTTTTATGGTGGGCATATCAAGCCTATCAAGGTCAAGATATTCGTATTCCGGTCATTACAGATTTCATTCGTAATCAAGGCTGGGCATAGTTTTTTGATTAGAAAAAAGACTCGCGCGGTGCGCGAGTCTTTTTATTTAATTATGATAGACTTAATTTGTAAAAGGAGAAAATAATGAGTGAACAAATTCCACAAACAAATCTTACCCCGCTTAGTCCGAGCGAAGAACGTCAATGGGCGATGATTGCTCATTTAGGTGTATTGGTTAATTTATTTTCGGGTATTTTAGGTCCACTTGTGCCTTTAATCATTTATATGATTTACAAAGACCGTTCACGGTATGTTGCTTATCAATCGTTACAAGGTTTAATCTTCCAAATCATTTGGTGGGTTGGCGGCGGTGTATTCACTGGAGTCGCTTGGGCAATTACGGGTACATTAAGTACGGTGTTAATTGGTTTACTATGTATTCCATTTGCTTGTATCATCAGCGCAATGCCCTTGGTCGCTTTGGGTTATGGTGTATATGCTGGTATTCAAACGAATCAAGGTCAGGATTTCAAATATTGGTTGATTGGTGATTGGGTACGAAGTACGTTGACTGGATAATCGTATTACTATGCAAGAAAAGTTAAATATCCGCTTTGCAAATGAGGCAGATATTCCAAATCTTAAAAAACTTGACTCTTGGACAAAAGATATTATGTGGCATAGAAAAATTTTTGGTCAAGAAGTTATAGTTTTGGAGGCGGAAAATCAAATTATAGGTTTGATTCGGTATGATTTACTTTGGTCAACTGTGCCGTTTTTGAGTTTGATTTTCGTTGAAGAAAATTACCGAGGTAAAGGCTATTCACGTCAAATGCTTGAATTTTTGAAAATGCATTTGCGAAGTGAAGGTTACGTCGCTTTACTTAGTTCATCACAAACCGATGAACCAGAAGCACAAAACTGGCATCGTCACATAGGTTTCAAGTCTAATGGAATTATTGAAAATATTGCAGACGATGATATAGGAGAGATTGTTTTTCGGATGTTGTTATAAAAACTCGGAAGTCTATGAGACTTCCGAGTTTTTTGTTTATGGAATGGCTGGTGCAATATCTGAGCCGATACGAATTTCAATGTCTACAGTTTGATTTGGGTCAGGGCTGAAGCGAATTTGGCGAGCAGAAATCCCAAACGTGGCTTGTAACCATTTGACTGTGTAAAGTTTTGGTCCGTACACAATCACGACAGTTTGGCTGTATGCTTCAGGTGCAGAACCCAACTCAGTGATATTCATTCCATATTGTTGGAATAATGCACCAGCACGTTGTTCAAGCCCGGTAAATGTACCGTCTAAGATACGAACCCGCGCTTCTTCTTCGCGCATCAGGGTTGCAGGGTCACCTTGTGCAAGCGGGCTGGTTGGTCCAGTTGTAGTGAAAATTTCATCACGTAAAATGCGGACTTGGTCCATAATGGGTTTAAGCACACTAGCATCTTCGCCACCTAAAGTTGTATTGTCGAAAATAGCCATGCCTTGTTGAGGGTCAATGACTCCAGCTTTTATACTTTGAGGTGAAATATCCCTGCCAAGTACAGCAAGTTGAAGTGCATCATCAAATGTCAAGTTGGTTTTAATTCCACCACCAAGCCGCTTATATAAAGTACTTGCTTTTCCAATAAATGTTGGAAAATTTTGCGGATCAAAGATAATTTTTTGCAATGCTAAAATAACCTCTTGCTGACGGCGAGCCCGATCAGCATCTCCACCGGAGGTTTTTCTATGGCGAGCATAAGCCAACACCCTCCAACCTTCACATAATTCTCGATACCCACCTGTAGTCAAGACAACCTTATCTGTGCCAGGCCCAATAGGGTCAAGTACCATTCTTTCAGTTGGATATACTTCAAGACATCCTCCAATGTTAATTAGCTCATCTACCATCGTCGTAAAAACATTGAAATCCACTTGAATATAATAATCTACTGGTACACCAAGAAATTGGGAAACTGTCTTCATTGCAAGACCAGGTCCACCACCAGGTAATTGTGCACCTTCTCCGCTAGGATATGCAGTATTAATTCTGCTATACCCAAAGCCTGGAATGTTCACCCATAAATCACGTGGGATAGACAACATACCAGCAGTTTTTGTGATAGGGTCTATTGTAAAAAGAATCATAGAGTCTGAACGTGGTGGTCCACTATTTGCTTCCAAATCACGCGCATCCATACCAATAAACAAAATGTTGATGCGACTAGCACCATCCCAAGCAGGCGGTAAATTATCTTCCGGTACAAGTATTGGGGTTGGCGGCAAATTTGCAATTGGTGTGCCTTGCTCATTTACAGTAAATTCTTCCCCAGTAGATGTCTGTCCACAATGAGCGGGAGAAATGCCAGGTAAATCAGTAAAAGTCCAACACTGTATGAAGTTATTAACTGTAATAAATGCTACAACAGCTAAAACGGCCGTAACACCCCAAAAAATAATCTGACGTGGAGTAAATTTTATATTTTTCAAGAATTCTAATTGTTTCATTTTTGTAAAACCTCAAGGGTTAATATATACCATATCTAACCCAAGTTTATCTAAGCCTTGCACTGCCCAATATTGAATCACTGCTGATTCATGTTCGTTATTCAAGCATTTCATCATCACCGGAATTGCACGATGGTCTTTGATTTCAGCCAATGCACGGATTGCTAAAATGCGCACATTTGTATTCGCTTCTTCCATGACCTTCAACAGGCTCGGCGTTGTGTGGCTTCCGATTTTCACCAAAGCATTGCTTGCTAAATTGGCTGTAAGTGTATCTTCATCATATAAGGTTTTGATTAATGCTTCAGTGGCTTCTTCGCTTGGGTGATTCATTATCGCAAGCGCGGTAGCGGCACGGACTGAAGATGATGAGTCGTTGAGAAGCGGAATCAGATCTAACGTCTGAGTGTGAGGCGAAGCAGATAATGCCCGAATTGCCCACCAACGTGTATCTTCATTTTGTGAGCGAGTCAATTCTAGTAATGGACCAATCGCCACTTTTCCTAATTCAACGAGCGGAATGATTGCTTTTTCGGCACGTGCATCATCCCCGCTGGTTAAATCAGCAAGGAGTTCTTTCATTTTATTTAGCAGGTGGCGGAACGGGTAATGACTCTTGTGATGTTGAAACCCATTTATCGCCTTCGTCAATGAGCATGACGGGGATGTCATCTACGATGGGATATTTGCGATTGCAATCTTGGCAAATGAGCCATGAGTCTTTATAGAGTGTGAGGTTGCCCTCTTTTTCGCGCACACAATTTGGGCAACGAAGTATTTCTAACAGTTCAGCACTGACCATTGTTTCTCCTTTTTCAGGCAAAGATTGTACCATTTTCTATTTTTCGTTTATTAACTACCACCAAGGCATAAATTAGCTCTTCTGGCTTTTCGTTCGACATTTTCTGTGCCAGGTCCATATTGACAAATTGCCGCCCAGGGTTGGTAGTGGGTTCTAAATTCATCGGTGAAATAAACTTGACCGTTTTGCCAAACGGTGCGAACGACATGCACATCGGCACCTTCGGCGGCGTAATCTACTTGTTCAATTTGATTCGCATCAAATTCTGGGTTTTCTTCAAAAATTGGTTCAGGTGGTGATATTTCGTTAACTGGACCTGATGTTTCCCATGTGACATTCCTTCCAGTAGATGTGGAATATATTTTCCATGTAATAGTGCGTGCACCGGGATTGACGTATGTTTCCATTAACAGCCAGTACGGTGTGTCATTTTGGAATTTGAAATCTACGAGAGGGAAGAATACTGCCGCATCTAAGCCTGCTAACTCGGTATCTACTGAGCCACTGGCGGTCATTTCATAATATGAAACACGGTATGCATGTGGGTTTCTTTCTATTACAGGAAAACCTGCAAAAAATACAGTGCGGAATAATGTGGTACTGACTTGACACACGCCACCGCCGACGCCTTTAATCGTCCTACCACCATAAATGATTAATGCTTCTGCAAAGCCGTTTTCAAGGCTAATATCGCTAATGTAATTGCCCATTGAAAATATTTCTCCGGGGGCAACTAACACACCGTGAAAACTCTTTGCGGCGGCTTCAATGTTTTGGATACGAGAAGCACTCGAACCATAAAAATAGGTGGTGTGTTCGGTTACAAGTTCTACAATTCCTAAATCTGTACCCACAGCAGTATCTTGCACAGCAGGTGCTTCTTCTGCAACAGATAAATTGACCGTATGTTCACCTCGTAATAACGCATCGTTAATAGCAACAATACTGGCTTCTACATCCATTACACGCCCAATGGCAGAAGGAGCAATGGGTTCAATAATACGAGTCTCATCGTTGAAAACAAAGCGTGCATTTTGCGGATGTTGGTCTACAAAGTTTTTTAAGTCGGTTAATGATTTTCGTAACGAAGCAGGGTCTAAGCCCACTTGCATTTCGGCAACGCCATTATTTTCAATCACACTAACCGCTAACATATTGGCTAATACAGGCACATCAAACGTCCACGGACCGGGGTCACCTGCACGCGCATTTGGAACTGTGACAATTAAAGGTGCACTTAAAATTCTGCGTGCGGCTTCGGCTTGTGATGAGACATCTAAAAGTTTTGGGGCAGTTTCTTGAATTACAAGTTGCACTTCACCATCACGAAATGATTGTAATTGCGCACCTAAATAAATTAATGTTGCATCTAAATTTAATGCCCGCCCATATTGACCAGACTCCGCAATGACATTCGTACCTTCTAACCTTAAACTCGCTTCTACAACAGATTGATTCACTTGTGTTGAAATATTTTGTAAATAATTGTAAGCAACGCGTTGGTCAAAAATAACAACGGGTGGAACATCTACACCTAAACCGCCCGCACTAATCTGGCCCGATAATGCAGAAAACAATCCACCTTTTCTTCCATAATTATATGCCGCCATCGCGCTAGCAGTTGGGTCAAACACCATGCCCAATTCAGAAGGTGATGCCACCCACACACGTTCTCCATCACGAAATAAAACTTTTCCCGTATGTGGATACGAAAGTGTTTGGCTTAACTTCACTGCCGCATCACCGGGCGATAAACCAGAAATATCTACACCAGCAACAGAAACTCCGGGGAAAATTCTGCCGGCATAAATTAATTGATAACCAAGCACCCACACAATCACAATCGCAAAAAAAGTTGATATACCACCTACAAGTGTAGCCAGTGCTTGTTTTGGAAAATCGTGTTGTAATGGTAAAGATGTATTCATAATCAAGAATTATAACGAATAAACATAAATGATAATTAATAAAATAAGAGTAAAATTAAACGATGAAAACAAAACTACTTTTGACATTATTCATCTTATTATTGACTTCATGTAACGCACCCGCCTCTGTGCCTACGGGTCAAGTTGATTCAGCAACCGCAACATCTGCCTCCACTGAGACAATGCCCCCGCCAACGGAAACAGCTACCCCCGTCCCAACTGAGACGAGCGTTCCAACATCTACACCAACATCCACTCCAATTCCCGTTGTCGAAAGTATGAAAGCAACTGTCAATGCCGATAAGCTCGTCTGCCGTTATGGACCGGGTGCAAATTATTTATATCTGATTGCGTTAAATCGAAACACACCTTTAACTTTAATTGGACGCGCAGATGGAAACAATTGGGTCTTGATAGAAAATAGAGGACGCTCCGACTCGCATGATTGTTGGGTAAATGGTGAGTTTGTGCAAGCCGAAGGTGATATGAAGCATTTGAAAGTTGTTTATCCTGATGGATATAAGATTCCCGTTTCACCTTATTATGGACCGACCACTGTTTTGAGTGCTACACGTGAAGGCGATGAAATTACAGTTTCGTGGATTGAAATTATTGTTAGCCCCGGTAAATATGAAAGCCCGAATATGTTTCCTTATATCGTTGAAGTGTGGCATTGTGTAAATGGTGAATATATTTTTGAAACATTAGGCACTACTTATCCCGCCATCAAGTTTATTGACCAACAAGGCTGTGACCAACCCTCACATGGTCGTGTATACATTCAAGAAAAACACGGTTATGCTGGTCCAGCGGATATTCCGTGGCCTGGGTATTAATAAAAAACTTCCGAAGTTTTAAGGCTTCGGAAGTTTGCTTGGCTCCTCGAGTAGGATTTGAACCTACAACCTAGCGGTTAACAGCCGCTCGCTCCGCCGATTGAGCTATCGAGGAATGAAAGCGAACGGTATTATATGTATAAGCAAGAGGGTTGTCAAGTGAAAGAATCAAGTCGTTGCTTAGTATCGTATCAAACTCAAATTCTCTAACTTATCAGTTGTATGTGTGGCAATGATTTGACGAACTGTGCCCGTGAGTCCGCGCACGACCAATGTGTCGGTTGTGATATGGTCACCATAATAACGTACACCTTTTAGCAATTCGCCATCTGTGATGCCTGTGGCGGCAAAGAACACATCTTCCGATGAAACCAAATCATCCATTGTTATGACTTTATCAAAATCATAACCTGCGTCACGTCCGCGATTTAATTCTTCTTCGTCACGTGCATATAATTTGCCTTGAATCTCACCACCCATAGCACGTAAAGCACATGCCGCAATCACGCCTTCTGGTGTGCCACCAATGCCGAGTAAAATATCTACACCCGCATCGGGCCAAGCAGTCATCAAAGCTGCGGCTACGTCACCATCGTGAATCAGGCGGATTCTTGCACCGGCTTTACGAATCTCTGCAACCATTTCATCGTGACGTGGACGGTCTAAAATAATTGTAGTTAAATCTTCCACATCTTTATCTTTGGCTTTGGCAACTGCTTTCAAATTTTCAATAATCGGTTTTTCAATATCAATTTTGCCTTTGGATTCAGGTCCCACTGCAATTTTATTCATGTACACAAACGGTCCGGGGTCAAACATGGTTCCGCGTGGAGAAACTGCCACAGTAGCCAATGAGTTTGAACGACCAAATGCCAAAGGACGAGTCCCATCTATCGGGTCAACTGCCACGTCAACATCAGGGCTTGAACCGTTACCAACAACCTCACCATTGAACAACATGGGAGCCGAATCTTTTTCCCCTTCACCAATGACGATAATCCCGTTCATATCTACTGTGCCGAGGATTAAGCGCATCGCATTGACGGCGGCTTGGTCTGCCCCTTCTTTATCTCCTCGTCCCATAAAGCGACCTGCCATCATTGCGCCTGCTTCAGTGACGCGTGCTAATTCGAGTGCGAGATTTCGTGTGGGTGTTGCACCAAGAACTTTCATGCTACCTCCAGTTTATAGAATAAACCACACCAAAAAATAAAAACCTATTGGTGCGCCCCAAATCCATGAATCAATTCGGTCAAAAAAACCACCATGCCCCGGCATAATATCACTTGAATCTTTGATTCCAGATTGGCGTTTAATCATGCTTTCACCTAAATCACCCAGTGTGGGTAAGGCTCCAAGCAATAAGCCCATAATTGCGGCTTGTAGATAGGTCATATCTGTTTCTAAATATCCAAATGTGGTGAAGACGTATAAATAAAATGCACCAATGATTGCCCCTGAAAAAACGCTGGCAATATAACCTTCCCAACTTTTCTTTGGGCTCAAACGTGGAGCGATTTTATGCTTTCCATACGCCCTGCCAATGGAATAAGCACCTGAGTCGCCACCCCAAATACAAAACATAACTAGCATAAACCACCACCCACCTTGTGGTAAGTTACGCAAGTCAAGCAGATAAGCACCAAGCCAACCTATATAAACAATACCTGTTACTGTAATTGCAAAATCAATTGCAGACTGGTCTCTGCCTTTTTCGTAAATACTCAAATGATATGCCATGGCGATAAAGATAAACAGCACCAAAGCAGGTATGGCATATTCTGGAAAAAACATGCGAGTAAAAATTACGAATGCTACCCCACCCATTGTAATTTGCATATTAGGCTCAAGTTTTACTGCTCGAAATAACTGCACATATTCGCGAGTGGCTCCGAGTAAAAAAGTAGCCATGAGCAAAAAATAAAAGATGCCTCCAATTAATATTGCAGGCACTCCTATTAACGTCATGATGAGAACTGTAAATAATCTTCTACGCATTGGTTTCTTGTAATTCCCCTGCGGATACTTTCCCAAAGCGCCTGTCACGATTGGCAAACGCCTCAATCGCACGGCGATATTCTTCTTTATCAAAATCGGGCCAAAAGGTGGGGGTGATATACCACTCAGAATATGCGGCTTGCCAAATTAAGAAGTTGCTCACTCGCAATTCTCCAGAAGTACGGATGATTAAGTCTGGGTCTGGCACGCCAGCGGTAAATAAATATTTGTTGACCAATTCATCGGTCACATCTTCAGGGGGAATGCCATCAGCAATAATTTTTTGAATAGCACACACAATTTCATCACGCCCGCCGTAATTAAAGGCGACATTCACTACAAGACGGTCATTATTTTTTGTTAAATCAATCGCATGTAAAACTTTTTTCTGAATACGTGGGTCTAATCTTTCTAATCGTCCAATATGACGTAACTGTACACCTTCACGATTTAATTCATCGAGTTCTTTATCAATCACATCTTGCAAAATAAACATTAAGCCGCGAACTTCTTCGGGAGGTCTGCCCCAATTTTCGGTTGAAAATGCATAAATGGTCAAGTATTTGATTCCAAACTCAACTGAAGCGCGGATAACTCGCCTGAGATTTTCTGTGCCAGCTTTATGTCCCGCCAAGCGAGGCAACCCACGTTGAAGTGCCCAACGCCCATTGCCGTCCATAATCATGGCAACGTGTTGAGGAATTTTTTCGAGCGGAATGTTTAAGGGGAGGTCTGTCATTTCTTAACTTTTAAGCGAAAGCCGCCATCTCGGCGGCAATACACCACCGATAGAATGCTTTACACTTCCATAATATCTTTTTCTTTGTGCTGACCAAGTTTAGCGATTTCTTCTACAAATTTATCGGTTAACTTTTGTAAATCTTCTTCACCACGTTTGAGGTCATCTTCGGTGATTAATTTTTCTTTTTCATAATCGCGTAAATCGTTATGCAAATCTCTGCGGATGTTACGAACAGCAATACGAGCATCTTCTAAACGATTATGCACTTGTTTGACTAAGTCTTTGCGACGTTCTTCGTTTAATGGAGGTAAGTTGAGGTGTATGACCTTGCCATCAGAATTAGGATTCAAGCCTAAATCAGAAGTCTGAATCGCTTTTTCAATATCTTTGAGAGAGCTGGCATCAAATGGTTTAATCATCAAAGAACGTGGTTCTGGCACACTAATCGAAGCCATATTCATCAATGGTGTAGGAGTGCCATAATATTCGACTTGTAGTTTCTCAACCAAAGATGGGCTGGCTCGCCCTGTGCGGATGCCGTTTAATGAATCAGTTAGAGATTGAATCGCGCCGTGCATACGGGTTTCAGCATCTTTCAATAGACTTTTAATTTCATCAGTACTCACGTGCTTCCTCCTGAAAAATTTTTACAATATAAGGATACCTTAAAATAGTAATTTATGCTATGGGGCGAGAGTTTATGAAAATGTTTGAGAGAATCTGAGAGAAAAGAAAGAGGGAAATACATAATTTTCCTCTTTCTTTGAGAAGCATTTATCCTGCTGTGACGAGTGTACCTACTTGCTCACCCTTCAAAGCACTGATCAAGGCTTTTGAGTCCCATAAATTCAGAACCATAATTGGCATTTTATTTTCCATACAATGGGTAATGGCGGTGCTATCCATCACTTCGAGACGACGATTTAAGACTTCAATATAGCTCAAAGTATCAAACTTTTTCGCATCAGGATTCTTTTTCGGGTCGGCATCATACACACCATCTACTTTTGTGGCTTTGATGACCAACTCTGCGTCAATTTCAGAGGCGCGTAAGGCGGCGGCTGTATCGGTGGAGAAAAACGGATTACCCGTCCCAGCCCCAAAAATCACCACGCGACCTTTTTCGAGGTGGCGAATAGCGCGTCGGCGAATGTAAGGCTCGGCGATGGCACGCATTTCGATGGCAGACATGACGCGTGTATAAACTCCTATGCGTTCTAAAGCATCCATCAAAGCCATAGCATTCATCACAGTGGCAAGCATCCCCATATAATCTGCAGTTGACCTATCCATGCCGCGTTCCAAACCTTGTTTGCCACGCCATAAATTTCCTGCGCCAATCACGACGGCTACATCCACGCCCATCTCACGGACTTCTTTAATGCGACTGGCGATTGCTTCAGCTTCATCTACATCAATACCGTAACCCATTGACCCGCCTAACGCTTCGCCACTTAACTTCAACAGGATTCTTTTATATTTCAACTCTGCCATTCATGCCTCCAGTAAGGGCACGATATATCGTGCCTCTACAATTCAATTTTACAGAAAAAAAGCCAACCCGAAGGCTGGCTTTTTAAGTTATGCTTGAGTTGTGCTTTCACCAAGTTCCCAACGTTGAAAACGTCGAACAACGATGGCTTCACCAATAGCGGCAACATTTTGCAAAATCAATTTTTCAATCGTCACAGATTCATCGCGGATGTAAGGTTGGCGCAATAAGCAAACTTCATCTTTATATTTTTCAACGCGACCTTCAACAATTTTTTCCAACACATTATCAGGCTTGCCTTCTTCTTTGGCACGTGCGCGCGCAATTTCTTTTTCGTGTTCCAATTCAGAAGCAGGGACTTGGTCAGCGGTAATATATTTTGGTGAACTGGCGGCAATTTGCAAAGCGATTTCATGTGCCAATGTGCGGAATTGCTCATTACGTGCCACAAAATCAGTTTCGCAATTGATTTCAACCATCACACCCACACGCCCACCACCATGTGAATACAATTCAACCACACCGTTTGAAGCATCACGGTCGGCGCGTTTGGCGGCAGTTGCCATACCTTTTTCACGCAACCAATCTACTGCTTTATCAAAATCACCATTCGCTTCTTGCAATGCTTTGCGGCAATCCAACATGGGTGCATTGGTTGCGGCACGCAATTGCTTAATCATTTCAGTTGTAATTTCCATTTGTCAATCCTTGCCTTCTATTCTTCGCTTTTTGATTCTTCAACGTCTTCAGATTTTTTATTTTCTTTTACTTCTTCAACAACTTCTTCAACAGCAACATCTGCTTTCTTGCCGACGTTCATCTTTGCTAAAGTTGCTTCACCGAGTAAGACATCATCACCTGCGTCATCATCCGCTTCTGTCTCGACCTTAGAACGGGCTGGGCGAGTTCGGGCTTTTGATTCCGCCTTGACATCTTCCATTTGCTCAGGTTCTTCATCTTTACGAGAGGCTTTACCTTCTAAGACAGCATCTGCCATCTTGGAGACTAACAACTTGATAGCACGAATGGCATCGTCGTTAGATGGGATGACATAATCCACAGGTTGTGGATTGCAGTTTGTATCTACCAATGCCACAATTGGAATGTTGAGCAAGTTGGCTTCTTGAACAGCAGACACTTCACGACCTACGTCAATAATGAACAAAAGGTTAGGAACCTTCTTCATTTTACGCACCCCGCCGAGGCGAGTATTGAGGCGTGTAATCTCACGTTCAATCAACAAGCCTTCCTTTTTGGTGAGGCGGTTGATGTCTCCGCTATCACGCAACTGTTCAAGTCTTTCCAACTCTTGAATACGTTGATGCATGGTTGACCAGTTGGTGAGCATACCACCCAACCAGCGTTCGGTGACGTAAGGCATTCCACAGCGGATTGCTTCTTCTGCAATGGTCTCTTGGGCTTGGCGTTTGGTACCGACAAACAAAACAGTACCGCCATTTGCGACAGTATCACGTATGACAGCATAAGCATTATTCGCCAATTTGACCGTTTGTTGCAAGTCAAGAATATGAATACCATTACGCTCTGTAAAGATGTAAGGCTTCATGCGGGGGTCCCACTTGTTGGTGCGGTGACCGAAATGGACGCCGCTCTCAAGCAGGGCTTTCATAGAAATAGTAGCCATGTTTCTCCATAAATTTCCGTTCTCCAACATGTCACTTCATGCGGAACGGTGTGAGTTTAGCGGGAATGTTGACCCGCTCAAGGACGCTTGTTGCCCGTCCTAGGCAGAATGTGCTTTTTTCAAAGCCGCCGAATTGTATGCGAGGCAGAGGGATGTGTCAAGAGGTCTGATTGGTCTCAATAGTCTTAAAAGTTTCGATTACTTCTCCCAATCCACATACTTAATCCCTACCAAATCTTCAGACTTAATCATCGTTAACAAATCGTAACGGTCTTTACGAGAATACACTTTATATAAAGCTTCTTTTGAACTTGTGACCTTTGCTTCAAAATCCAAAAGTTTTTCGACGAGTTTAATTAATTCAAGCCGTTCAACAATGCGAAAAGATTCTTTCAATTCAAAGGCGATTAAATCCGCTTTGCCATCATACAGCCAACCTTGATTATTTTTCCTAACACTATGTAATTCAATCCACAAAAATTCATCTTGAAGTTCTTTATCCCCTCTTGATTTACGCTTAATGCTTTTTACATCCACCTTATGAGATTTTCCATCTCGCTCAATGACATAATCAATATGTTCATCTATATTTTCTTTTCCAGATGAAGCCGTGACTTTGAATCCATGCTGAATCGCAAGCCGCGCAAAGGCATCCTCTGCGCGGCGACCGAGTTCCAGTGAATCTTTTTTGTCGTAACGATTTCTGGAATTTTTTGTGAACATAAAATAATTATAGCCCCAATTCTTAAGCCACAGAGGTCACAGAGGTAAATGAGAAAAGATTTTAAAAATCTCAGTGCCCTCTGTGTTCTCTGTGGCTAATGCTCTTCACTCTTTACCCAACGTAATCACACCAGCTTTCATACTTGGCTACTTTTCCACGAATCGCATCGTGATACACATTTTGAATCTCACGTGTGATTTTTCCAGATTTACCGTCACCAATTTTTCTATAATCAATTTCGCTTAATCCAATCACTTCTGCGGCAGTTCCACAAACGAAAACCTCATCGGCGTTATAGAGTTGGTCACGCGAGACTGGCATTTCAATCACTTCATAGCCCAAATCTTTTGCAATCGTATAAATAGATTGGCGTGTGATGCCTTCCAACACAGGTGCAGTAGATGGCGTGATAATTTTTCCGTCACGCACCATAAATAAATTTTCACCTGTACATTCAGCAATATAACCTTGCGGATCTAACAAAATCGCTTCTTGAAAACCATTCCGTTCTGATTCTGTTTTTGCCAACACACTATTGACGTAATTGCCAGCAATTTTTGCTTTTGTCATAGACACATTCGGATGATGGCGTGTAAATGAAGAGATATTTGCACGAATGCCTTTTGCCAATGCTTCTTCACCTAAATAATTATTCCATTCCCAAACTGCAATCATAAATGCAGGCTTGCCATAATCTACATTTAAATTCCAGCCACCGCCATCTAAATAAATCAACGGGCGCACATAACAATCCGTAAAACCATTTGCACGCACCGTATCTTTATGCGCCTTAATGATTTCATCTACCGTCCATGGCAATTCACGAAATCCCAACACACGCGCCGAATCAAATAAACGTTCTACATGTTCGCGCAAACGAAAAATGGCAGGTCCTTTCGGCGTGTTATACGAACGAATGCCTTCAAACACAGCCGCGCCATAATGCAATGCTGGCGTTAAGAAATGCAACGTCGCTTGTTCAAACGGCACCAACTCACCGTTCTTCCAAATAAATTTAGACTCCATGCCCATAACTTAGTTCTCCTCTATTCTTTTAATAATTTCATCCGCCATCTGACGGGTTGTTAACGTACCACCAAGGTCTGCAGTTTTTGCACCTGATGAAACCACCTCATGCACTGCATTTTCAATTACTTGCGCTTCAAACTCCAACTTCAATGAATATCGCAACATCAATGCACATGAAAGAATCGTGCCAATCGGATTTGCGATTCCTTTACCGGCGATATCCGGTGCTGACCCATGAATCGGTTCATAGAGTCCAATCCGCGCTTCTTTTTCTGACCTTGAAGTTGATTCTGCTAAACTAGCAGAAGGCAACATCCCCATCGACCCTGCTAAGACTGAGGCTTCATCTGTAAGAATATCGCCAAACATATTTTCAGTGACCACTACATCCATAGATGCTGGCGAAGTGATGAGTCTCATAGCGGCAGTATCTACAAGCGTATGCTCAAGTTGAATATCAGGATTCTGCGTCCCGATGTTTGAAGCGATTTGCCTCCACATTCTTGAAGATTCAAGAATGTTTGCTTTATCCACCGATGTAACTTTTTTCTTGCGCCCCTTTGCAAGTTCAAATGCAAGTTCAATAATTCTTTTAATTTCAAAATCAAAATATTCAAGCGTATCAACAGCACGTTCATTTCCGTTTTTCATCTCGCGCAGTTTTGGCTGACCAAAATATAAACCGCCTGTGAGTTCGCGCACGACGAGAATATCAACATCTTTTAATTTTTCAGGTTTCAACGGCGATGAATCAATTAATGCGGGATGAACTTTTACAGGGCGAAGATTTGCAAACACGCCAAGCCCTTTGCGAAGTGCAAGCAAACCACGCTCAGGTCTATCTTTTGCATTTGGGTCATCCCATTTCGGTCCACCAACTGCACCAAGCAAAACTGCATCTGAATCTTTGCAATCTGCTAATGTTTCATCTGTGATAGATGTTCCATATTTATCAATCGAACAACCACCCATCAACCGTTCTTGAAAATTGAAAGTGTGATCATATTTATTGGCGATAACATCTAAAACTTTTGTTGCTTCATTAACAACTTCAGGTCCAATGCCATCACCGGGTAAGGTTGTGATTTTATATTCCAAAATATTTTCCATTCCGTAGGGACACGGCGACGCCGTGTCCCTACAAAAAATTATTTAATGTGCCACCATCAATCCATACTCAATCGAATCAGCCAGTGCACGCCAACTCGCTTCAATAATATTTGTACTTGCCCCAACCGTGCTCCAACGTGAAGTTGAATTGCGAGTATCAATCAACACACGCGTAATAGCTTCCGTTCCATGGTCTGAATCTAAAATTCTTACTTTGTAATCAGATAAATGAAATTTTTGAATTTGCGGATAATACCCAACGAGTGCTTTTCGTAAAGCAAGGTCAAGTGCATTGACAGGTCCATTGCCTTCGGCGGCGGTGTGAAATAACTCACCCCGCACTTTTACTTTTACAGTTGCTTCTGCAAGTATTCCACGACCAGCACGATGTTCAACATTTACAAAAAAATCAACGAGTTCAAACGGCGCTTTGTAATTTAATTCTTGTCGCTTCAACATCATAGCAACCGATGCTTCTGCTGCTTCAAAAGAAAAGCCACGCGATTCCAATTCTTTGATTTCATTCAACACTGGCAAAACTTCTTCGCCTTCCACTTCAACACCATGTTCTTCGGCTTTGCTCAATAAATTTCCACGACCCGATAAATCCGAAACGACAACACGCATTTTATTCCCAACAAGTTCAGGCTCCACATGTTGATACGATTGTGCATTGCGTCTCATGGCGGCAACATGCACGCCACCTTTATGTGCAAAAGCAGATTTACCAACAAACGGCAAATGTTCATTCGGCGTGATGTTTGCAACCTCCGCAACAAAGTGAGATAAATCAGATAATTTAATTATGTTTCCTTTTGGCAAACATTGATAACCCATTTTCAATTCAAGGTCAGCCATAATTGAAATTAAATTTGCATTGCCACATCGTTCACCGACACCATTGATTGTGCCTTGCACTTGAATCGCGCCATTGCGAATTGCGATTAATGAATTGACCACAGCACATTCAGAGTCATTATGTGTATGAATCCCAAACGGATGATGAACCGCTTCTTTCACCTCGTGGATAATTGATTCTATTTCCCACGGCATTGTGCCACCGTTCGTATCACACAACACGACTGTTTCAGCACCTCCACGAATTGCGGCTTTCAATGTTTCAATGGCATAAGATGAATCTGCTTTGTAGCCATCAAAAAAATGTTCGGCATCATAAATCACACGTTTGTCATTTGACTTTAAATATGCAACCGATTGCTCAATGATTCGCAAATTATCTTCAAGTGTGGTTAACAAAACTTCTTTGACATGTAACGTCCATGTTTTTCCGAAGATAGTACAAACTGGAGTCTTTGAATCAAGTAATGCTTTGATGTTGGCATCATCTTCCGGTCCGCCTTTGACTCTGCAAGTGGAACCAAATGCCGCAATCAATGAATGTTTCCATTGCATATCTTTGGCACGTTCAAAAAACTCAACATCTTTTGGATTCGAGCCAGGCCAGCCACCTTCAATAAAGGCAACGCCAAGTTCATCAAGTTTTTGAGCAATGCGAATCTTGTCATTGCCTGAAAGTGTAAAACCTTCAGACTGCGTGCCATCGCGTAAGGTGGTGTCGTAGATTTGGATATTCATAGTTTGCTAGTTGGCTAGTTTTCTAGTTGCTAGTTTCGTAAGCCGCAATTTCTTTTTCAAAATTCATGATGTAGCCGAGTTCATCAACACCATTGAGCAAGCAAGTTTTACTAAATGAATCAATGGGGAATGTGAAAGAGCCTCCAGCGAAGGAAACTGTTTGGGTTTCAAGATCAACTGTAAGGTCGGCGCGAGGCGCTTCTTCATATAAATCAAAAAGCATTTTGTGAGTCGCTTCATCAACAATGATTGGAATCAATCCGTTCTTCAAAGCATTGCTACGAAAAATATCTGCAAACGAAGTGGAGATGACGGCGCGAAACCCAAAAGCAGTGAGTGCCCATGGCGCGTGCTCGCGGCTGGAGCCACAACCAAAATTATCACCCGCTAATAAAATTTGCACGCCTTGTGCTTCGGGTTTGTTGATAATGAAATCCTCTTTTGGCGTTTTATCATCGTTGTAACGCCAATTATAAAAAAGCGCATCCGCTAAACCATTTTTATCTGTGACTTTTAAAAATTGGGCAGGGATGATTTGGTCTGTGTCAATGTCGTTAACTGGTATAGAAATCATGCGAGAAGTTAAGTTTGTAAATTGAGCCATTGGTTAAGTTCCATGTTTAAGGTTGAAAGTTGAATGCGATATTCGATAATTTGATATTCGAGTATCGAATCATCGAATATCAAGTATCGTCCTCGGGTCAGTGACAACACCGTGAATTGCAGTTGCGGCGGCGGTGATTGGGCTTGCCAAAAATGTTCGTCCGCCTTTACCTTGACGACCTTCAAAATTACGATTGCTGGTTGAAACTGCATATTGACCGGGTTGTAATTGGTCGCCATTCATTGCAATACACATCGAGCAACCTGCTTCACGCCATTCTGCACCGGCTTGTTTGAAGATTTTATCCAAGCCTTCTTGTTCGGCTTGTTTCTTTACATCTTGTGAGCCCGGCACAACCATCACACGTAAACCATCTGCGACTTTTCTATCTTTTAAGAATGAGGCGGCGAGACGTAAATCACTGATGCGTGAATTGGTACATGAACCGATAAAAACCACATCCACTTTTTGACCTAACAAAGATTGACCGGGTTGTAAGCCCATGTAAGTCATTGCTTTTTCAAAGGCGGCTTTTTGTGATGACTCTGTAAATGATTCAACAGTTGGAATTCTGTCAGTGATTTTCATGCCCATGCCGGGATTTGTTCCGTAAGTAATCATTGGTTCAAGGTCAGCGGCATTGAGTGTGATGGATTTATCATAGACAGCACCTTCATCACTGGGTAATGATTTCCATTTGGTTACGGCTTTATCCCATTCTTCACCTTTGGGTGCAAACTCACGACCTTTGAGATATTCAAATGTTGTTTCATCTGGAGCAATCATGCCTGCTCTCGCACCACCTTCAATGGACATATTACAAATCGTCATACGTTGTTCCATTGTTAAGGAACGAATCGCTTCGCCGGTATATTCAAACACATGACCTGTTCCCCCACCGACTCCAATCTTTGCAATCAATGCAAGGATAATGTCTTTGGCAGAAACACCTTTTGCAAGTTGACCATCCACGCGCACTTCATACGTCTTTGGTTTCTTTTGCAAGAGACATTGAGTTGCTAAAACATGCTCAACTTCAGATGTTCCAATTCCAAATGCTAATGCACCAAACGCACCATGTGTGGCGGTATGGCTATCTCCGCAGACAATCGTCATGCCGGGTTGTGTACGACCAAGTTCAGGTCCAATCACATGTACAATGCCGCGATGCGGACTTGTCATTCCATGTAATGTGATTCCAAATTCGGCGGCGTTTTGTTCCATGATTTTGATTTGAGCCGCCGCCATTGCATCCGCGATTGGAACATCTATCGGCGTGGTTGGAATCGAATGATCCATCGTCGCTAATGTTTTATCGGGACGACGAACTTTTAATCCGCGTTGGCGAAGCCCAGTAAATGCTTGTGGTGAAGTCACTTCATGCACAAGATGTAAATCAATATATAAAACTGCGGGGGCATCGGGTTGTTCAGCGACAACATGTGAATCCCATATTTTTTGAAAGAGAGTTTTCGGCATAGATTAATTAAGTCCTTGTTATTTTTATATTAAAGTAAATGTTGATGAAACAGAATCAACTTGAAATCAAGAAAGAAGCGTTGTACTTCATCCCAACATCACTCCAAAATCATTTTTTACTTTTTCTTCACTGCCTTCTGTTTGCGCAATGATTAATTTATTTAATGCGTTGATATAGGCTTTTGCACTGGCAACGATAATATCTGAATCAGCTCCATGCCCACCATACACGCGCACATATTCCAATTCACTTTGCGGATCCATAGAAGTATGTCCATTTTCACTTTGAATGCGAACACTCACTTCACCAAGTGCATCAATGCCTTCAGTAACCGCATGGACATTAAACTCAAGCAATGTACAACGAACTTTTACAATGCCATCAATCGCTTTATAAGTCGCATCTACTGGACCTGTACCAATGGCGGCTTGTGTGTGAACAATGCCATCGGGTCCGCGTAAACGAACTGTCGCGGTTGGCATGCCCATCGTTCCGCATGTCACTTGCATTCCATTTAATAAATACACATCGCGTGGTTTATAAAATTCATCAGCAATCAAGGCTTCTAAATCTAAATCGGTGATAACTTTTTTTCTATCAGCCAATTCTTTGAAGCGTGCAAAAGCTTTATCAAGTTCAACTTCATCGAGTGAATGTCCCATTTCAGCCAATCGATTTCGCAAAGCATGTCTGCCGGAATGTTTGCCTAAGACAAGTTTGGTTTGATTCACGCCAACATCTTCAGGACGCATAATTTCATACGTGGTCTGATGTTTCAACATGCCGTCTTGATGAATACCTGCTTCATGCGCAAACGCATTCGCACCGACAATTGCTTTATTGGGTTGCACCACCATGCCCGTGTAATTGCTGACCAATTTGCTCATGCGCGAAATTTGTTTTGTATCAATTCCAGTTTCTAAACCAAACACTGGATGTCGCGTTTTCAATGCCATCACAACTTCTTCAAGTGAAGTATTACCCGCACGTTCACCGATTCCATTTATGGTAACTTCGGCTTGGCGTGCACCCGCGCGAATACCTGCTAACGTATTTGCAGTCGCCATTCCCAAATCATCATGGCAATGGACTGAAACTGTAATACCATCATGCATTCCGGGTGTGTGTTTAATAATGCCATCAATCAACTTATAAAATTCATCTGGCGTTGTGTAACCAACTGTGTCAGGAATATTTAAAGTCGTTGCACCAGACTTAATTGCTTCACCCAAAACAACATACAAAAATTCTGGGTCAGAACGTCCCGCATCTTCTGGCGAAAATTCAACATCATCACACAAACTTTTTGCATACGCCACCATTTCTGAAACACGTTGCACCACTTCTTCAGGGTCCATTTTCAATTTATGTTTCATATGAATTTGCGACGTCGCCAAAAACGTATGAATGCGTGGATGTTTTGCATATTGCACAGCTTCCCACGCTTTATCAATATCAGATTTATTTGCGCGTGCCAACCCGGCGATGACAGGAACTTTCGCTTCATTCTGACTTGTAGTTGGGTTGCCCACCTCAACAGCAATTTGGCGGACAGCTTCCAAATCATCCGGTGATGCGGCAGGGAATCCCGCTTCAATAATATCTACACCCAAGCGTGCGAGATTATGTGCCACCTCCAACTTTTCAGCCGAAGTCATCGTCGCCCCCGGAGATTGTTCACCGTCACGTAATGTTGTGTCAAAAATTTTTACATAGTTGTTTGTCATATAAACTCCATATACTCGTTGGTCGAGTAGGTCGAGCATTTTTTGCGAGACCATATCGAGACCAACAGGTAATAGAAATGAAAATATTTTTTGAAAACCTGTGGTTTCGATACGCCTTCTCTTCGTTCAGGCTACTCAACCACCAAGCATTACTTCTTCCAATTCTCAGGTCTCAATGACCTAACCGCCGCACCCGCACGCCACATTTCAGAGTCACGAATTTCCGCAAGTTCTTTATCCAATTTTTCTCTGTAATCTGGTTTGCTATTTGCTTCGAGAGTAATTCTGGCTTCGTTACCTGAAATCACGCTTTGATATAAATCTTTGAAGACCGGTGCAACAGCATCACGGAATTTTTTTTTCCAATCCAATGCGCCACGTTGAGCAGTAGTGGAACAATTGGCATACATCCAATCCATGCCGTTTTGACCAACCAAACGAATCAATGATTGAGTTAACTCTTCAACGGTTTCATTAAACGCTTCGGATGGAGAATGTCCATGTTTGCGAAGTTCGGTATATTGTGCTTCCATTACACCGGCTAAAGCACCCATCAACACACCACGTTCACCGGTTAAGTCTGAATACACTTCTTTTTCAAACGTAGTTGGGAATAAATATCCTGCACCAATTGCAATGCCTAATGCAATCGTCCTTTCTTTGGCTTTGCCTGTTGCATCTTGATGAACAGCATAACTTGCATTGATACCGGAGCCATCTAAAAAGTTTGTGCGCACACTCCTGCCCGACCCCTTTGGGGCAACCAACGCCACATCCACGTGAGGAGGCGGAATCACACCGGTATCATCTTTGAAGGTCACAGAAAATCCATGAGAAAAATAAAGCATATCGCCTTCGTTCAAAGTTTCAACAATCTTTGACCATTGCGAACGTTGACCTGCATCCGATAATAAGTACTGAATGACAGTTCCTTTTTCCGCCGCTTCTTCTACAGAAAATAAAGTTTCACCGGGCACCCAACCATCTTCAATTGCTTTATCCCAATTTTTTGTACCTTCACGTTGACCCACAATTACTTTGATTCCATTGTCACGCATGTTCAATGCTTGCGCCGGACCTTGCACACCATAACCAAGCACAGCCACAATTTCATCTTTCAAAACTTCGCGTGCTTTATCAAGTGAAAATTCATCACGCGTTACAACTTCTTCTTCCACACCACCGAAATTAATTTTTGCCATTGTTACATTCTCCAGTTTTAGATTTAATGTAAACAGGTACACATGTATATACGTTATCTGTTTACTTGTTTATTTATTTACTTTCTCACGGCATAATCTGACTTAATTCTTCGTAACTATTGCCATTCACACCGGGCATACGACGTAAACCATCGTTAATGCCACGCGTCATAGAAACTTTTCCAGTGCGAACCATTTCAACAATTCCTAACGGACGAAGCAATTCAATCATGCCTTCAATTTTGTCTTCTGTTCCAGTAATTTCAACAATCACAGAATCAATTGCCACATCTACAATGCGTGCGCGAAAAATTTCTGCCAAACCATTTACTTCAGCACGACGTTCTGGACCCACTTGTACTTTTATCAAAGCCAAATCACGCGTCACCGAAGGTTGATGCGTTACATCTTGCACATCAATCACATTGACCAATTTATATAAATTTGATTCAATGCGATGTGCATCCACATCCCCATTTGGGCAATCCACTACAACGGTCATGCGTGAAACTTCGGGGTTATCAGTTTTTCCAACGGCTAATGATTCAATATTGAAATTTCTACGGCGAAACAAAGAAGCAACGCGATTCAACACGCCAGGTTTATTTTCAACTAATGCGATAAATGTGTAATTCATAATTCTCCTTACGCTTTCTGTTTTGCCGGTCTTTGAATCATTTCATCCAACGCCGCACCGGTTGGTACCATTGGATAGACTGCTTCTTCTTGCTCGACTCTAAATTCAAGCACCACTGGACCTTGAGTTTTTCTCGCCCATTCAATCGCTTCATTCACTTCCTCACGCTTGGTGACTCTTCGAGCAGGCACACCATGCGCCTCAGCCAATTTGACGAAATCCGGTGTAAGCATATTTACAGCCGAATATCTTTTCTCAAAAAAGAATTCCTGCCATTGCCTCACCATGCCCAAATATTGATTGTTCATAATTGCAACTTTGACATTTGCATTTTCTTGAACTGCTGTAGTTAACTCTGCCGCAGTCATTTGAAAACCACCATCACCAGCCACTGCCCAAATTTCTTGGTCTTTCGCCGCAAACCATGCCCCAATCGCAGAAGGTAAACCGAAACCCATTGTTCCGGCACCACCAGAAGTCAGCCAGCGATTCGGTTTTTCCAAAAAGTAATATTGTGCCGCCCACATTTGATGTTGACCCACATCTGTTGAAACAATCGCATTTCCATCGGTTGCTTTCCAAATATCAGCAATCAAATGCGCTACATATAATTTGCCATCATCTTCCCAATTCATAATACTGCGTGCATCTGCTTCTGCTTTCCATGAATTAATTTCTGCTTTCCATTCATCATGGTCATATTCATCTACCAATGGAATTAAATCAGTGACGATATTTTTCAAATCACCAACCAACGGCACATCTACAAAAACATTTTTATGCACTTCAGATGGGTCAATTTCAATATGAATCTTTTTTGCACGCGGTGCATACGTTTTCAAAGTACCCGTTACACGGTCATCAAAGCGCATACCAAAAGCAAGAATCAAATCCGAATTTTGAATTGCTAAATTGGTATGCACTTCGCCATGCATGCCCATCATGCCTAAACTTAATTCATGTGAAGCAGGGAATGCTCCCAAACCAAGTAAAGTGCTCGCCACTGGAGTTTGTGTCTTAACAGCAAATTGCATCAATTCTTCTTCGGCTTTAGACATTAACACGCCATGCCCACATAAAATAACAGGCTTCTTTGATTTTTCAATTAATCTCACTGCCTGCTCTAATAAGTTTTGTGGAGCATGTGTTACTGGTTGATAGCCCGGCAACTTTACTTCTTCTGGAAATTCAAACTCACAAGATTCAACTTGTGCATTTTTACAAATATCAATTAATACCGGACCCGGTCTACCACTGCGTGCGATATAAAATGCTTCACGAATCGTATCTGCAATTTCATCTGCTCGTGTCACCAAATAATTATGTTTTGTAATGGGTAATGTAATTCCAGTTACATCGGTTTCTTGAAATGCATCACCACCAATTAAATGCGCCGCTACTTGACCTGTAATAAATACAACTGGAACTGAATCCATCATGGCAGTACAAATGCCGGTTACTAAATTTGTTGCACCCGGACCCGATGTCGCCATCGCCACACCAACTTTCCCCGAAGTACGAGCGTATCCATCCGCCATGTGTGCGGCACCTTGTTCATGTCTCACCAAAACATGATGCACCGGATAATTTAACATCGCATCATAAATTGGCATGTTGGCACCACCCGGATAACCGAACACCACTTCCACACCTTCACGCACCAAACATTCCCAAACAATTTCTGCACCTTTTAATTTCATTCTTGCTCCTTATGATTCCAACACCGCGCCAGTATCAGCACTGGTGACAAAATGTGAATAACGCTTCAACCACTTTGATGTTGTTTTAGATTTAAATTCCGGCAACGCTTCGAGCCGACTCTTAATTTCCGCTTCGCTTAACTTGACATTCAAACTGCGTGCTACCAAGTCAATTTGAATCACATCCCCAGCTTTGAGTGCCGCAATCGGTCCACCTGATGCCGCTTCTGGTGATACATGACCAATACATGCACCACGTGTCCCGCCGCTAAATCTTCCATCGGTAATCAATGCGACTTTATCTCCAAGCCCTTGACCCATAATGGCAGATGTCGGCGATAACATCTCTTGCATACCCGGTCCTCCTTTTGGACCTTCGTATCTAACGACAACACAATCACCGGCTTTGACTTTTCCCGCCAAAATTCCAGCCATACATTCTTCTTGTGATTCAAAAATGACAGCAGGTCCTTCAAACTTCATCATGGCTTCACTGACACCACCCACTTTTACAACTGCACCTTTGGGAGCAAGGTTACCAAACAAAATAGATAAACCGCCGCGTTTTGAGTGTGCATTGTCATATCTTCTGATTACTTCTTCATCTTTGATATCTGAACCTTGAATGGATTCGCCTAATGTTTTTCCAGTTACAGTGATTCTGTCAAAATGCAACATGCCTGTTCCCCACTGGATTTCATTTAAGATTGCCGGTATCCCTCCTGCACGATGCACATCTTCCATGTGCCATTTACCGGCTGGACTGACTTTGCAAATATGCGGAACTTTATCTGCTACGGCATTGATTCTTTCTAGTGGATAATCCACGCCTGCTTCGTTTGCTAATGCTAATGTGTGTAACACTGTATTGGATGAACCACCCATTGCCATATCTAATGCAAACGCATCATCAATCGCTTCCGCGGTGACAATGTCTCTTGGTTTGATATCGCGTTCAATTAATGTTGTGATTTGTGCCGCGGCTTGTTTTGCTAAGGCTTCACGTTCAGGAGTCTTTGCTAAAGCCGAGCCGTTATAAGGTAATGCCAAACCTAATGCTTCCATGAGACAGTTCATTGAATTGGCTGTGAACATGCCTGAACAAGAACCACAAGATGGACATGCAAATTTTTCTAAAGTCATTAATCGTTTTTCGTCTATCTTGCCTGCTGAGAATGCCCCCACGCCTTCAAATACTGAAATCAAATCTATCGTTTCGCCTTCAGGAGTCATGCCTGCTTTCATCGCTCCGCCTGACACAAAAATGGTTGGGATGTTAACTCTCATTGTGGCAAGTAACATGCCAGGCACGATTTTGTCACAGTTCGGGATGCAGACCATGGCGTCAAATCTGTGGGCTTCGATCATGGTCTCCACGCAGTCAGCAATTAGCTCACGAGAAGGAAGCGAGTACTTCATCCCCATGTGACCCATTGCAATGCCATCATCTACACCGATGGTATTGAACTCAAAAGGTACACATCCAGCCGCGCGGACTGCCGCTTTGACGAGTTTGCCAAAATCCTGCAAATGCACATGCCCGGGCACCACGTCCACATACGAATTGACGATTGCGACAAACGGCTTGTTGAAATCTTCATCCTGCAAACCTGTGGCGCGAAGCAAAGCACGATGTGGTGCTTTATCAAATCCTTTTTTGACTGTATCTGAACGCATAGTTCTCCTTTGGTTAGACCGTAGACGGTGGACGGTGTTTTATGGTCTATGGTCTATTGTCTATCGTCTGATTTTTGATAACAAAAAAGCCGCCTGTGGTTAGGCGGCTCTCTGCGTTTGCGTAAGTGTGTTTATTTCTTCACTCTCACCGTTGCCATCCTAACCGAAAATAATCCTTTAATAATAAGGACTACAATAAGGATGGTAATAAGGGAGAGGTAGAAGAAGGTAAACATTGTTTCGAGATTTCGCCCGATTATAGGCACTTTCGGAAATTAGTCAAGGGGTTAATGTAGGATTCGGCTGGTCTTAAAGAATTGTTTACTTTCCAGTAATAATTCTTTCACCTTCATACAACTTCACTGCGATAAAAGTAATAATCAAAGAAACAAGAATTGTCACTGAAGCAGAGATAAAAATATTCATTCCAGAAATCGGTTCAGCGCGTAAAAATTGATTAATCAAAATTTGTTGACCAAACGTCGGAATTAGCATCGTCCACAATTCTGGTTTGACTGGAAGAAATGCTAATGCTATGCCCGGCAAAGCAGGAATCAAGCCGACAAAAGGTAAATAAGTACCAGCTTCTTTAGTTGTTTTAACATACGAAGCAATTAACGTTTGAAGCGCACAAGCCAAAAAAACGATTGGTAAAGAAACTAAGAAAACTGCAGTGAGTGCTCCTATATCGAATCCAATTTGTACACCGAGCAAATCTTCAATCGGCAAAATTTGAAAGACTGCGGCAAATCCACCCAAAGTAATCAGCAAGGTAATGATTGCAAATGGGATTGCTGAAAGTAATTTTCCAATCACAACCCAGCCACGTGGTAAAGGATTAATCAACAATGGCTCTAACGAACCACGTTCTCTTTCGCCAGCAGTAGCATCTGTAATCACCGGCGATGCGCCGTTGAAAATCGCAAAGATGATGAAGTACGGCAACATCGAAAGAAAAATCAAAGCTTGGCTTTGTGGTGTGGCTGTATCAACTTCTTCAATTTGAATCACGCGAATCACTTCTGGACTGACACCACGCAGACTTAATCTTAAAATTCCAATGTAACTACTGTATGAGCGAATCGCATCTTCTGCACGGTCTATATCTACGCTAGCAGATTGGCGTGTGCTATCAAAAACTAATTGAACGTTTGCCGTTTCACCAGCAGAAAAGTCTTCACCATAATTTTCTGGGATTATCAACGCCACGTTAATATCACCAGCAATCACGGCGGCTTGTGGGTCTGCCGGGGAAGGTTGGATAATCACATCTTGTTGTTCAAGGAATTGAATCAAGTTTGGCGCATGTTCCGCACCCAAGACCGGCAAATACAATGGCTCTTCAGCACTTTCTCTGAAAGTATTTCCTAACATCAAAATCATGCCACCGATTAATAACGGTCCAAACAATGCCCAGAAAAATCCAGTCATCCAACTGCGATAATCTCGCAAGTTATCGAGCATTTCTTTTTGAAAGATAATAAAAATCTTTTTCATTATTCCAACCCTTCTTCTGAGCCAATCGCGGCTACAAAGGCATCTTCCAAACTTTCTTTGCCAGTTTGTTTGCGTAAATCATCCGGCGTACCATGTGCAGATACTTTTCCATGTGAAATAATCACAATCTGATTACACAATGCGGCAACCTCTTGCATAATATGACTAGTAAACAAAACGCATTTTCCTTCTTCTCTTAATCGCAACACAAATTGACGCATCGCGCGTGTGCTCATCACATCCAAACCATTGGTTGGTTCATCTAATAAAACATTTTTGGGATTATGTACCAAAGCGCGTGCAATGGCAACTTTCAATCTTTCGCCTGTAGAAAAACCTTCTGTCTTTCTATCAGCAATAGATTGCATATCTAATAAAACAAGTAATGAATTAATTTGTTTTTCTAACAGCTCCCCTTCCAAACCATGCAAGCGCCCATAATAGCGGATATTTTCTCGACTCGTTAATCTGGGATACAAACCCCGCGCATCAGCCAAGACGCCAATCCGCTTCTGCACCTCAACTGGAGACTCCGTTACATCAAAACCATCTACTTTTGCAGTTCCATTTTCTGGTTTCAACAATGTGTATAACATGCGCAATGTTGTACTTTTGCCTGCTCCATTTGGACCAAGCAACCCAGTAATTTCACCATCTGGTGCAGAGAATGAAACTTCTTGCACGGCTTTTACTTTTCCAAAAGATTTTGAAAGACCTTGAACTTGAATCATAATTATGCCCTTAACTTGTTATGGACGAGGTCCACTGAAATCAACAAAAAATGGAGGCGGTTGAACTGCATCCACGCACGAAACATCTAACCCATCGATTGAGGCGGTTTCAATAAAATCATTGAAAATATTCACGCTACAAATGCTGTTTAAGTTGCCATGTCCCATATCATCAAAAATCAAATGCAATTCATTCGTTAAACTTTCAGCAACTTTATCAGCATGATACGGCGGCGTAATGGGGTCTGCCTCACCAGAAAGAATCAACACGGGAATATCAGATGTAATTGGCGCACGAAACGCATCTGAAACTTCACCTTTTTGCCACTCACTACACACAGCAGAAAAATTTACAGTTCTATCTTCAAACACAGTTTGCTCGCTATTCTCAGCGGCTTCATCAGCAGAAATCAACGGCGCATCTTCTGTGCAAGCCACAGCATAAAACATGCCGTCATATAAATTTCCATTCACTTGCAAACCTTGCGCGATCAACGGAACATAATTTTCATCAGCATATGCCAAATGAATTGACAGCGGCAATGTCGCCACAAAATCTGGAACATACATTGTATTGAAAACCATGCCTGTGATAATTTCTGGCGTGATCGTTAAATCAATCGGTTGATTGGTAACCGGATGCGGCATAGAAATTTCTGCTGGAGATTCTTCTAAACGAGAAAGCAAAGATGTAAATTCGCTTCGCAACTTCGGGAAAGTTGTTCGGCAAGCCTCATCATTTTCACACCTTGCAAACAATGACTCCAATGCGGCTTGACCATCTTGTGCAGAAGTCATAAAGATAACAAAGCTTGGGTCAACGACTGAATCTAATGTGACAGTACGAACATGTTCAGGAAACATGCGCAAATAAGTAATGGCGGCACGAGAACCATACGATGCGCCATAAATATTTATTTTGTCATATCCCAAAGCCGCGCGAGCTTCATCTAAATCAGTCATTGCGATTTCGGTATTGTAAAAATGTAAATCAGCATCAAGTGTATCTGGGCAATCCTTGAGTTTATCTACGACTTCTTCAGATTCCAATTCTTCATCTTCTTCACCCAAACATCGTAATGGATTTGATTTGCCTGTTCCACGTTGATCCACCAAAACAATATCTCGGTCTTCATGAATTTGCCTGAGTAATGAAATCATCACAGGGAATGCTTCAATGGCAGATTGCCCCGGTCCACCTGCTAACATAAATAATGGGTCAGGTTGTGGGTTGCGTTTAATAGCAGGAATCACAGCCACATGTAATTCAATTTGCCTGCCTTCTGGGTTAGCACGGTCTTCAGGCACAATCAATACACCACATTCAGCATCTATTTGTCTACCACCAGGAGAAGTTAAGATACATTCTTCTAATGCAAGCGTGGTTTCATCAACATTTGCTTGTGTTTGTGGCGCACAGGCTGTGATACATATCAACAACAAAAAAGAAAGGTAAGAAAGTTTTTTCATATTGGTTTCAAATTGTTTTCCCATAAATCGTTTCGAAGCATAATTTTACATGAAATTATATAGATAATACGCTGAACTCATCAAAAAGTTACAAATCAAAAAATCATCCTTGACACATTCCCATCTCTCACATAGAATACCGCCCAATTATGTACAGTCACATCAACAACGCCAAGCACGGCTTGGGTACCATGACCACTACTACCTCTCGGCTCTCCGTGAGGGATTTGTGCTTGGGATGATGTGACCAAATTTTAGGTTAAGTCAAAACACACAACGCCTCGCGGAAAACGCGGGGCGTTTTTGTTATTTCAAGTTACAGACATGACATGTCTCCGAGATAGCATAATCATTTATGGATTTCATCCGAGCAATGATTATTGAATTTCACAACCTGTGTGAGACATGTCATGTCTTAGGAAAAGGAGAAAATTATGCAACAAAAAACGCTTGTAATGAAATTTGGGGGAACATCTGTTGGGTCAGCAGATGCATTGATAAGTGCAACACAAATTATTCGTGATGCACAAAAAGATTGGAATCGCATGGTGGTTGTGACTTCTGCTATGGCAGGCGTGACGAATTTATTATTAGACTCAGCTCGCTTCTTTTCTTCGGGCAAGCCTGATTCACTTGCTCAAGCAGAATCTACACTTCGAGAAAAACATTTTTCTGCCGCAGAGACATTGATAAAAAATAAATCGTTGTTAGAAGAAACGAAAAAAGAAATCAATGCATTAATTCAAATCTTTGTCAATTTATGTAATGCGATTCAAGTTCTCGGTGAAGCAAGTCCGCGGGTGTTGGATGCAGTGGCTTCACTTGGGGAACGAATGAGTTTGAGGTTATTAACAGCAGTAATCAACGAGGCGGGAATTAAAGCAAAAGGAATTGAAGCAAATGAATTTATAGTCACCAATTCTAATTTTCAAAATGCACACCCTGATTTTGCAATCACCAAAGAAAAAACACAAGCATTATTAAATCCATTATTAAACGAAGGAAATATCGTCATCACAACAGGTTTCATCGGAGCAAATGCTGAAGGTGTAATCACAACGTTAGGTCGAGGAGGAAGCGATTACACCGCTGCAATTATTGGTTCTGTATTACCAGCAAACGAAGTCTGGATTTGGACAGATGTAGATGGAGTCATGACCACTGACCCACGCATTGTTTCATCAGCAAAAACATTATCCGAAATCAGTTACGGAGAAATTGCTGAGTTAGCCTATTACGGCGCGAAAGTGTTACATCCCAAAACGATACGACCCGTTGTAGATGCAGGTATTGGATTAAGAATTTGCAACACATTCAATCCAACGCATGAAGGGACGCGATTAACGGCAAGTGGAAAAAAGAATGGGCATGTCATCAAAGCAGTGACTGCGATTCAAAAACAAAGATTGGTGACGATTGAAGGACGCGGCATGTTGGGCGTGCCTGGTGTTGCGGCGCGTGCATTTGGTGCAGTTGCATCTACAAAAACAAGTGTGCCATTGATTACACAAGCATCCTCCGAACAATCAATTTGTTTTGCTGTACCCTCAGAAACTGCGCCATCTGTTTTGAATGCATTAGAAAAAACTTTTGCACATGAAATTGAAGAAGATGACATTGACAGAGTTTGGTCAACAGATGATGTTTCGATTGTGACTGTGGTTGGCGCGGGAATGCGGCATACGCCCGGTGTGGCTGGGAAAGTTTTTAGTCAATTGGGAAACAATGGCGTCAATGTACTTGCGATTGCACAAGGTTCATCTGAAGTTTCGATTAGTTTGGTTGTAGATGCAAATGATACAGAGAATGCAGTTAGAACGTTGCATGAGTTGATTGTTGAGAAGTAGAGAAGTAAACAGGTAAACAGATACACATGTCTACTTGTTTACCTGTTTACATTTATACATAACAAATTAGGAGAATAAACAATGTCATCCCCCATCCCCGTAGCAGTTCTCGGAGCCACAGGTTCGGTTGGTCAGAGATTTATTTCGTTGTTAGATAATCATCCATGGTTTAAAGTTGTTGCACTTGCCGCATCAGACCGTTCGGCTGGACAAAAATATTCGCAAGCAACGCGATGGATATTAGATACACCTATGCCCGATTATGCAAAGGATATGATTATCGTGCTTGCATCTGTTGAAGCAGTGCAAGCAAAAATTGTTTTTTCAGCATTGCATAGTGATGTTGCAAAAGAACTCGAACCGCAATTTGCAAAAGCTGGAGTTGCGGTTTGTTCGAATGCTTCATCGTTTCGTCAGGCAGAAGATGTGCCGTTGTTGCTTCCTGAAGTGAATGCGAATCATATTCATCTCGTCAAAGAGCAAAGAAAAATTCGCAATTGGAGCGGATGTATTATTACGAATCCAAATTGCACAAGCACAGGTTTAACAGTTGCACTCAAAGCGTTGGATGATGCTTTCGGTGTTAAAAAAGTTTTTGCTGTTTCGTTGCAAGCACTTTCTGGCGCGGGTTATCCCGGTGTGTCATCACTTGATATTATGGATAACATTATTCCGAATGTTGGCAATGGTGGTGAAGAAGAAAAAGTTGAAACAGAACCACGCAAGATGCTTGGAAAATTAAATCAAAACAAAATTGATTTTGCAGATATAAAATTTTCAGCACATACGAATCGCGTGGCAGTGATAGATGGTCATACGGTGTGTGCAAGCGTGGAATTTTCATCGCCTCCTGCTGACATTCAATCTGTTTTGCAAATCCTCAGCAATTATCAAGCCCCTGCTGAGGCGAGAGAATTACCTTCCGCGCCCAAACCAGTTATCCACTTAAGAGAAGAAGCGGATCGTCCTCAACCGAGATTAGATCGATTAACTGGCAAAGGTATGTCAACAGTTGTTGGTCGTGTGAGAAAAGATTCTTTATTTGATATTAAGTTTGTTGTTTTATCTCATAATACAATTCGTGGTGCGGCTGGTGGTTCTATTTATAATGCTGAGTTGTTGGTAAATGAAGGTTTGTTATAAAAGAGTACCCGTTTGGGTATTGACACAATACAATTCGCTATGTTATAAACTGCGAAATTAAATATTCGCTCTTATCCAGAGAAGCGGAGGGACCGACCCTTTGAAGCTTCGGCAACCAGACAGAAATGTTCAGGTGCCAAATTCGGCAAATAAGAATAGCAAATGCTATTCATTATCTGGAAGATGAGAGGACGGTATAGACGTGTACCTCTTCTTGTACTTTCAGAAGAGGTTATTTTTTTAACTCTTCTGAAGGGCGGATACATCATATTCAAGGAGAGAATTATGTCCACAATTGAACGTTCGTTAGGTTTTACGACTCGACAGTTACATGCAGGTTATGAACCTGATTCTGTAACACGCAGTCGCGCTGCGCCAATTTATTTAACGACGGCGTATGATTTGCAAAGCACTGACCGTGCTTCACGTTTGTTTGCATTGCAAGAAGCAGGGAATATTTACACGCGTATTGGGAACCCCACATCGAATATTGTTGAAAAACGAATCGCAGATTTGGAAGGTGGCATTGCTGCATTAGAAGTGAGTTCTGGTCATGCCGCACAAGCAACTGCCATCTTTGCAATTTGTGAAGCAGGTGACCATATTGTTTCGTCATCTAAGTTATATGGTGGAACAGTCAGTCAATTCAAATATACATTTCCGCGTTTGGGAATTGAAGTGACGTTGGTTGATCCATCTGACCCTGAAAATTTTCGTAAAGCGATTAAGCCAAATACAAAATTGATTTTTGGTGAAACAGTCAGCAATCCATTTTCAAATATATTTCCGATTGAAGAAGTTGCAAAAATTGCGGAAGAATATCATTTGCCTTTGATGATAGATAATACTGCCGCAACGCCATATTTATGTCGTCCGTTTGAATGGGGTGCACACATCATTACGCATTCCACTTCAAAATATATTGGCGGTCATGGCACAACCATTGGTGGTGTGATTGTAGATAGTGGCAAATTCAAATGGTCTGGAAGCGAACGTCATAAAAATTTCAATACACCTGATGCTTCGTATCATGATGTTGTGTATGCAGATGATTTCGGTCCACTCGCATTTATCTCCAAAGCACGCGCTGGCATCTTGCGTGATATTGGAACTTGCCAATCCCCATTTAACTCTTGGGTTTTTATTCAAGGTTTAGAAACATTATCTTTACGAATGGAACGTCATGTAAAAAATGGACAAGCCGTTGCAGAATTTTTATCTGACCATCCTAACGTCAATTGGGTTACGTATGCAGGCTTGCCGAATCATCCTGATTACGAACGCGCACAAAAATATCTACCAAAAGGTCCTAGTGCAGTGATTGGCTTTGGAGTCAAAGGCGGACGTGAAGCAGGAGCAAAATTTATTGACAATCTCAAACTCTTCACGCATGTTGCTAATTTTGGCGATGCGAAATCTCTTGCTATTCATCCTGCTAGCACAACACATTCACAACTCAGTGATGAAGAACAAAAAGCGGCGGGTGTCAGTCCAGATTTTATTCGTTTGAGTATTGGTCTCGAAGATATCGAAGATATTCTTTGGGATATTGATCAGGCGCTTAGCGCGTAAGATGTAAACAAGTAAACAGGTAAACATTTATTCATATTATTACTTGTCTACCTGTTTACATGGATACCTTCCTATGCCAGTAAAAATTCCTACCACACTTCCCGCGCGCTTCATTCTTGAACGTGAAAATATTTTCGTAATGGATGAAGAACGCGCAGCACATCAAGACATCCGTGCTTTGCGTGTTGCCATTCTGAATCTCATGCCCACGAAAGTAATTACGGAAACACAACTTCTGCGTTTGCTTTCTAATTCGG
>ERZ761602.663-NODE-663-length-70886-cov-6.104658_pt1 | contig 70886 bp, 56 predicted proteins | sample MGYA00512165_ERZ761602 | MGnify/ENA primary metagenome ERZ761602 (study PRJEB28899, sample SAMN02445085) | bioreactor sludge metagenome | biome: EBPR sludge; isolation source: Thorneside wastewater treatment plant | place: Australia: Brisbane, Thorneside Wastewater...
ACGGCGGGGATCGGGTCCTGCCAGATCAGCACCTCCTTCGGCACGAGCTTGCCGAGGTAACGAGCGCGCGGCCCCATGTCGCGGTGCGTGAGCTTGAACCAAGCGCGCGCGAAGGCGTCGGCGAACTCCTTGGGGTTCGCCATGTAGCGGCGAGAGATCTGCTCGTAGGCCGGGTCCATGCGCATCGCCATGTCGGCGGTCGTCATCATCGGCGCGTGGCGCTTCGAAGGGTCGTGCGCGTCGGGCACCAGCGTCGCCGCGGCAGGGTCCTTGGGCTTCCACTGGTGCGCGCCCGCAGGGCTCTTCGTGAGCTCCCACTCCCAGCCGAAGAGCGTCTCGAAGTAGCCGCCGTCCCAGGCGATCGGGTTCGGCGTCCAGGCCCCCTCGATGCCGCTCGTGATCGTGCTCACGCCGTTGCCCGTGCCGAGGCCGTTCTTCCAGCCGAGGCCCTGCTCCTCGATGTCGGCGCCCTCTGGCTCAGGCCCCACGTACTTCGACGGATCGCCCGCGCCGTGCGCCTTGCCGAAGGTGTGACCACCCGCGGTCAGCGCCACGGTCTCCTCGTCGTTCATCGCCATGCGCGCGAAGGTCTCGCGCACGTCGCGCGCCGAGCCGAGCGGATCGGGCTTCCCGTTCGGGCCCTCGGGGTTCACGTAGATGAGCCCCATCTGTACGGCGCCGAGCGGGTTCGCGAGCTCGCGATCGCCGGAGTAGCGCTCGTCACCCAGCCAGGTCTTCTCGGTGCCCCAGTGGATGTCCTCCTCGGGCTCCCAGATGTCCGCGCGGCCGCCACCGAAGCCGAAGGTGGGCAGGCCCATCGACTCGATCGCCACGTTGCCCGCGAGGATCAAGAGATCCGCCCACGAGAGCTTGCGGCCGTACTTCTGCTTGATCGGCCAGAGCAGCCTGCGTGCTTTGTCGAGGTTGCCGTTGTCGGGCCAGCTGTTGAGCGGGGCGAAGCGCTGCGCGCCGGTGCCCGCGCCGCCTCGGCCGTCGGCGATGCGGTAGGTGCCGGCTGCGTGCCAGGCCATGCGCACGAAGAGCGGCCCGTAGTGGCCGTAGTCGGCGGGCCACCACGACTGCGAGTCGGTCATCAGCGCGCGCAGATCCGCGACGACGGCGTCGAGGTCGAGCGAGAGGAACTCCCTCCGGTAGTCGAAGCCCTCACCCATCGGGTCGGACTTCGACGTGTGCTGGTGCAAGATCCCGAGGTTCAGCTGCTCGGGCCACCAGTCGGCGTTCCTCGTCGCGCCGCCGTTCACTGCGTTGGTCTGGGCTCCGCCCGAGAACGGGCATTTCGCATCGTTCGACATGATCGTCTCCTGTGGGTCGCGCACGGATCACGCCCGAAGCCCCCCGGTGGCTCGACCGCTCCGCTGCGACGAAGCTCAAGCTACGCCTCGATGGGCCGGCGCGGAAACACAAGCTCCCTGTCGCGGTGATGGCCGTGGACTATCGAGCGCCTCGCGCTCGCCGAAGGCGGTGCTAGCGTCCGCCGCGTGCCGGCCGCCGTCGAGACTCCGATGCCCGAGAGCGAGGGCGCCAAGCGGCGAACCGCCGAGGAGCTCGGCGACTACGTCAGCGAGGTGGGCGGCCTGCTCTTGCGCTACGCCTGCCCGGCCTACCGCGTCGAGGCGCTGATCCGCGTGGTCGCGGATCTCGAGGGTCACGACGCCGACGCCTTCGCGCTGCCGACCGGGCTCTTCGTGACCATCACTCCACGCGAGGGGCGTCACGCGCCGGTGCACCGCATGGTGCGTGCGCGCGAGTGGCGCATCGATCTCCAGCGGTTGCTCTTCGTCGACGCGATCTTCAACGAGGTGGCCGAGGGAAAACGCACGATCGAGGCGGCGCGTGCCGCGCTCGAGGGCCTCGAGCAGGAGCCCGCGGGCTACGCAGCGCTCACGCGCTGGATCGCCGTGGCGGTCACGAGCGCCTCGGCCGCGTGGCTCTTCGGTGGCCTGCCGCTCGATGGCGCGCTCGCCGCCGTCGTGGGGCTCGTGGTGCACGCGCTCGGTCGTCTGCTCGGCTCGCACCCGCAGGCGCGCTTGCTCCACGACTTCGTGGGTGCGCTCGCGGCGGCGCTCGTCACGGGCCTCTTCGGCTACGCGCTCCCGCTCGCTTCGCGCGACGCGGTGCTGCTCGGCGGCATGATCGTGCTCTTCCCGGGCATGACCCTCACCACGGGCCTCGCGGAGGTCGCGCACAAGAACCTCGTCGCGGGCGCAGCGCGCCTCATGGAGGCCCTCGTCACCTTCCTCTCGATGGTCTTCGGCATCGCGCTCGCGATCGCGACGGCGAAGGCGCTCGAGCTCGCCGCGCCCGATCCGCCCCTGCGCGTCGACTTCGACCTTCCACGTCGCGCCGTCGCGGTGCTCGGGACCTCGCTCGGCCTCGGCATCGCCTTCAACGTGCCGCGCCGCCTGCTCTGGACCGCGCTCGTCTCGGGCGCGACGAGCTACGGCGTGAGCCTCTTCGCCGCGCGCTACCTGCCCTCCCACGTCGGCGCCTTCATCGCGGCGACCACGCTCTGCGCCGTGGCCAACCTGCTCGCGCGCCACACCCACCGCCCGGCGCAGCTCTTCCACCTGCCCGGCATGATGTTGCTCGTGCCCGGCAGCCTCGGCTTCCTCGGCCTCGGCGACTTCCTCCGCGGGACCTATACCTCCGGCACCGAGAAGCTCGTCAGCATGCTGCTCGTCGCCGGCGGCCTCGTCATGGGCGTGCTCGTCGCGAACGTCGTCGTGCCACCGAGGAAGCTGCTGTAGGTCGAGCGTAGCTGACGCCGGGACCCGAGGTGGACGGAGTGCAGCGACGGCCGATGACCGGCGCGATGGTGCGGGGTTACCCGCTCCCTGTGCGTGGACGCTGGACCCGAGGTGGACGGAGGGCAGCCGTGCTGCACGGAGTCCAGCGAGGGCGACGGAGGCGCGGTGCAACCGCGCCGAAGTCAATCGACCGGAGCTGCACGGAGTCCAGCGAGCTGGACGGAGTGCAGCGACGGCCGATGACCGGCGCGGTGGTGCGGCGTTCTAGCCGCACATGGGTGGAGGCGCCGGGAATCGAACCCGGGTCCGCGAGGCTTTCAATGTACCTTCGTTCACGTGCGTAGTCGGTGCATCCCCACCGACTGGGTTCGCGGATTCGGCCGCGACCTAGCTCAAACTGTAGTCAGACACGCTATCGAGAGCCTTCTCGCGTGACCCAGCCCTAGTGATTACACCCTCGGGGTACCAGGACGATCTCCCCTTCGGATGGCTCAGCGGTTTTCAGGCCGCGAGAGCGAGTGCATTGTCGTTCGCACTTATACGTCCCGCTTGATGGGCGGTAGCGGGGCCGCCAGCACGCAGATACACCGTCCGTCCCCACGTCGAAGCCGATCGCCCCCGTGGGTCACTACAGCGGAGAACCTAGCGACGTGCCGCTCAGCGTCAACCCGCTGATTTCGGCGCACACCGCCCGGGCTCGGCGCACGGCTACTTCGAGGCTCCTCCTTCGCCGCCCTCTTCGGCGGGCTTGAACTGCTCCGGGAGCTTCGAGCCCTCGCCCCAGAAGTACTTCTCCATCTCCGTGAACCAGATGCGCTGGCCCTGCTCGGAGACGAGGTCGAGCCGGTACTCGTTGATGAGCATCTTCGAGTGCTCGAGCCACTGGCGCCACGCCTCCTTGGAGACCGACTCGAAGACCTTCTGCCCGAGCTCGCCCTTCAGCGGCGGCTTCTCGAGCCCCTCGGCCTCGCGACCGAGCTTGATGCACTGGACCATCCTCGACATGCGCTCGACTTAGCCCACGTGCACAAAGCTGTCGAGCGCGGGCATGACGTACCGTCACGCACCGCGCTCGAGCTCGCGACGAAGCGAGCCGTGCTTCGTGGCTCTCGCCGCTCAGGCGGCGACCGAAGGCACACTGATGTCCATCATCAGGCGCACGGAGTCGGCGTAGGAGGTGCCCTTGGCGCAGCGCCCGTTGCGCAGCTCCATGACCTCGCAGAAGGAGGCCGGCGTGACCGTGCGCGCCGCACCGCGCGCGTTCGACAGGCTCGAGCTCGCGTGGCGGATGCCGCACTCGGCGATGACCACGCCACCTGCGTCGTGGGCCTGCTTGAGGTCGAGGAAGGCCGTGGGGGCGGCCTCGAGCAGGCTCCGGAAGGAGGCCAGCACCGCCGAGACACCCTTCACGCGCTCATCGCGCGCCGCGTAGATCCACTCGACGTCGGGCGTGAGCATGGCGCCCACCCACTCCCAGTCCCGCCGGTTGAAAGCGTCGTAGTAGCACTTCACCCAGTCGAGGTTGCTCTGCTTGGCGGTCATGGCAGAGAGCGCTACTGCATGGCTCGGGCCAGGCCGCCGCATGGCGTGTTTCGCGGGGATTTCCGGCGCATTGCGCGGCCTGTCCATGCCGGGTGGGACACCGCCATGGATCGGTCCTGGCCCAGTCGGATCGTCCACACCCCGGTTCCCACGAGCATGTCGTCCAGCCGGGGCCGACATGCGCAGAGGTGCGCCCTTCATGCCTGCTCGGGCCCGGCGCGCGCCGGGCCCGCCTCGCCTGACTCAGGCCTCGGCGAGCATGCCGCCGAGCATCTCTTCGAGCTCGACGAGCGACTTGGTGAAGCCTTCGATGCCCTCCTGGAGCTTGAACGAGGACATCGCGTCGGCCTCGTGCATGCGCCGGAAGGCGGCCTCGTCGCACACGATGCGCTCGACGGGTTTGGCCTTCGCCGCCACCGGGTCGAGCTTGCGCGGCACCTCGCCCTCGGCGGCGCCGAGCTCGGCCAGCAGCTTCGGCGAGATCGTGAGCAGATCGCAGCCGGCGAGCTCGAGGATCTCCCCCAGGTTGCGGAAGCTCGCGCCCATCACCTCGGTCTCGTAGCCGTGGTGCTTGTAGTACTCGTAGATGCGCGTGACGCTCACGACGCCCGGATCTTCGGCCGGCGGGTAGCTCGTGCGGCCGGTCGTCTTCACGTAGTAGTCGAGGATGCGGCCCACGAAGGGGCTGATGAGCGTGGCGCCGGCCTCGGCGCAGGCCACGGCCTGGTGCATGCCGAAGAGCAGCGTGAGGTTGCAGTGGATGCCCTGCTTCTCGAGCAGCTCGGCGGCGCGGATGCCCTCCCAGGTCGAGGCGATCTTGATGAGCACGCGCTCGCGCGGAACGCCGTGCGCTTCGTACATCGCGATGAGCTTCTGCGCCTTGGCGAGCGTGCCCTCGACGTCCCACGAGAGGCGCGCGTCGACCTCGGTGGACACACGCCCCGGCACGATGTCGAGGATGCGCCGGCCCATCTCGACCGAGAGCACGTCGATCGCGTGGGACACGATCGCCGCGGTGCCGGCGCCTTCGCCGAGCTCGGCGCGAGCGGCGCCGAGCGCGCCCTTCACGATATCGGCGTAGGCCGGCATCTTCGCGGCGGCGGCGATGAGCGACGGGTTGGTCGTCGCGTCGCGGGGCTTGAACTGCTCGATCGAGAGGATGTCACCGGTGTCGGCGACGACGAGGGTGTGTCGCTTGAGTTCGTCGAGGAGGCTCATCGAGGTCGTCCTTCGCCTGGCTGCGCTCCGCCGTAAAGCGCGCCGCGTCGCGCGCGGTTGCAGCGTGGAGGATCAGGGCAACTTGGCCCGCGCTTGGATCTGCCCACCGGCGCGCACCCAGCTCGCGATGCCGTCGCTCAGCTTGTCGACGAGCTGCACGCACTTCTTGCTGACCTCGCCCATCGTGGCGCCCTTGCACTCGCGCTTGCGCTCGGTGTTGAGCTGCTTGAGCTTCTCGTCGCCGAGCAAGATCTCGCGTGTCGCCTCGGGCAGATCCGACCAGAGGATTTTCGCGTTCTTCGCCTTGGGTGGCTTCATGAAGTTGAGCTCGCCGTCCGAGAGCGTCGCGCAGCTGCCGTCCCAGCGCAGCACGTCGTAGCCGCCGCCCGCGCCGCTCACCTGCATGCCGCCCGTGTCGGCGGGCTTGCGCGCGCGCAGCACGATCACCTCCTCGTCGAAGACGAGCTTGTCGTGCGAGCTCACGCCGCCGGAGGCGTTCCAAGCCTCGACGTCGCCGCGAAGGTAGCCGCGCGTGAAGGGCGAGTCCTTGTGGAAGTAGGCGAGCGCGACGTCGGGGTAGATGCCATTGCAGAGCTTCTGCACGAAGGCGCCGTTCGGCAGGCAGAGCTTGCCGTCGCTCTTGCAGTCGCTCGGCACGACCGAGGCATCGACGGCAGGCTCTTCGCCGGGCTTCGCCGCCTCGGGCTTCGCGCCGGCGGTGGAGGCGTCGCTCGTGGGGCTCAGGCTCGCGGACTCGCTCGGCGCCTCGGGTGCGGGAGCCGAGCCGCAGCCCAACGCGAAGGTGAGCGAGGCGAAGCACAGGCCTGCGCGTGAAGCCACGCGCGGCGCGCGACCGGTCGAAGCGGAGCCGAGGAGGGTGCGAGGGGGCGTGGGGCTGTACGCGAGCGGCATCGGCCGAGAGGCTACATGAGCTCGGCCGCTCCGAGGCGGGTCGAACGCCGCCGCGCGTGCGCTCTTGACCCGCGCGCCCTGGCCGGCTCCTACTAGGGAGATGCGCGGCCTGCCGTACCTGCCCGCCCTCGCGATCGCCCTCGTCGCCGTGGCCTGCGCCGACGACTCCGTGGGCGAGGACCCACCGATCGAGGTGACGACCGGCGTGGGTGGCGCCTCGAGCGGCACGACGTCGAGCTCCACGAGCGGCCAGGCGACGTCGAGCTCGACGGGCACAGGCGGCGAGGGCCCCGGGGGGCTCGGGCCACCCTATCCGATCGTGCTCGCGCACGGCTTCTTCGGCTTCGAGGAGTTCGCCGGCCTCGATTTCGCGACCTACTTCTACGAAGTGAAGGAGCACCTCGCCGAGAACGGCGAGCCGCTCGTCTACACGCCCGCGGTCGACCCCTTCAACGACTCGAGCTACCGCGGCGCTCAGCTCTACGAGCACGTCGAGGCGATCCTCGCGGAGACCGGCCACCAGAAGGTGATCCTCATCGGCCACTCTCAGGGCGGCCTCGACGCACGCGTCGTCGCGCACGACCACCCCGAGCGCGTCGCCGCCGTCGTCACCTTCGCCACGCCGCACCAGGGCACGCCGGTGGCCGACGTGGTGCTGAAGCTCGTCTCGGATCCGAACCTGCAGTCGCTCGTGAACGATCTCGTGAACCTCGTCGGCGCGCCTCTCTACGACGCCGTCGGCAACGAGACGGCCGTGACCAAGCCGATGCACCTCTTCTCGCAGCCCGGCATCGCGGCCTTCAACGCCGCGTACCCCGACGCACCGGGCGTCTTCTATGCGTCGGTCACCGGGCGCACGGATCGCCACCTCGGCGGCCAGGCCTGCGCGCCCGACGAGAGCGTGCCCTTCGTCACCAAGTACGCCACGGTCCTGGACCCGACCGACCCTCTGCTCTGGGTGAGCGAGGCCATCTGCGACGGCAACGGCAGCATCCCCAACGATGGGCTCGTGCGCGCAGCCGACGCGAAGCGCGGCGTCTTCTGGGGCTGCGTGCCGGCCGATCACCTCGACCAGGTCGGGCACCTGCTCGGAGACGACCCCGGCCTCGGCAACAGCTTCGACCACCGCGACTTCTTCCGCGGCCTGGTGCAGCACCTGCGCAGCGAGGGCTACTGAGCGAGCCCCCCACCCGCCGGGGGCGGTTCTCTCAGCGCGTCGTCGCGATGCGCCGCAGCACGCCGCCGATCGCGAGCTCGGCGGTGATCTTGCGAATGCGCGGCCCCTGCTTCGGGAGCAGGTACACGCCGCCGTCGAGGTGATCGTAGGCGTGGAAGATCGCGTCGACGGTCTTCGTCGTGCCGTCGTCGAGCTCGACGGTCACTGGCTGCGTATTGCCCATCAGCGGGCGCGTGGGTTGGAGCTCGGGCAGCCACTCGCCCTGGCCAGCCGGGCCGATCGCGAGGCGCTCGTAGCTCGGCGTCGGGCCCTCGGGGAAGACGAACGAGGCGTTGTTGATCGCGGCGCTGAACGCGTAGAAGCGCTCGTAGACGTAGTCGCTGATCCAGTTGGGCGCGCAGTAGCCCATGATGTCCTTGTAGCTCGACGGGCTCTTGAGCGAGCCGGTGAGGATGTCGAGCCCCCACACGCCGATGCCGCCGCCCGAGTGGGGGTAGTTGCCGTCGGCGCCCGAGGCGCCTCCGCAGGGCGAGTGCGGCCGCCCATGGTTGTGGCCGACCTCGTGCGCTGCCGTCTCGGTGGCGATGTCGCCCGAATAGCCGAGGCCGATTGCCGCGCGCGAGTACTCCCCTCCAGGGTCACCGATATAGCCGAGCCCGGCGACGCAGCCGCCGCCGCAGAACTGGCTCAGCGACTCGGTGGGGCGGAACATGCCGTAGTAGAACTCGTCGAAATCGGCCGAGGCCGAATTCGTGCGGTTGCTCGAGATCGTATTGAGCAAGGAGTCCCAGCCCGAGCCATTGGCGCCGATGAAGCCGCTCCACGCGAGAGTATTGCCGACCTCGAGCTGCACGTCGCGCGTGGGGTACATCGAGAAGAAGTAGTCGTGCAGGGCGTCGATCTGCGCCTGGCCGAGCACCGGCATGCGCTGCGAGCCGTCGTTGTCGTAGCGGATCGGGATGATCGTGATCTTGAGCGGGTAACCCGCGCGCACGACGAGCGGCTGCGTCGCGTCGGGTGCGGGCACCGTGGCGCCCGGGTTGGGCCCGGCCGAGGTGGCGCTGCTCTCGCGCAGCTCGACGCGGTAGCGCATGCCCTGCACCATCGAGGTGCCGGGCAGCTCGAAGTTGAAGGTCGTCTGGCCGTTGCTGTCGAGCGAGTTGCCCGCAGGCACCATCGTGGTCTCGAGCGGTGGTGCGTCGTTCAAGAAGAGACGCGCGGTGACCGGCGCGCCCGAGGGGCCGTTCACGTCGACGAAGACGCGCACGATCGCCGGGCGACCTGCGACGAGCGTGACCGAGGGCGACATCGGGTTGCCGTCGTTCACGACCGTGGATTTGACCGCCTGGTAGAACGCGACCTCGCGGATCGACACGCCCGTCGCGTCGGCGGTCGCCGGCGGGAGGGGCTCGCCGCCGCCTGCGCCGCCGGTGCCGCCTGGGCCGGTGCTCGCGCTCGGCCCGGTGCTCGATGGGCCGCCGGGGCCACTCGATTCGTCGCCGACGACGAGCTCGTCGGCGCCGGTGAGCGCGTTGCACGCGACGAGGAGCGGGAGCGCGGAGAGGATGCCGAGGACTCGCTTCATCGTGCGCTCCGACTCATGCGCTACCCGGGCCGGAAGCGCGGATCAGTTCTGCTGTTGTTGCTTGCGGAGCTTGCTGAGCTCCGCCGAGGCCTGGTTGCGGCAGGCCGGGTTGTTCTTCTGGATGCAGAGCCCGATCAGCATGCGAAGCTCGTTCTCGGTGAGTGTACCCGTTCCGAGCCTCGGGAGCAGGGCGTCGATCGCGCCCTGAGGGTCTTTCAGGGCGGTGCGCCCGACGTCGCCCGAGCCGGCGGGCTTCGCGCTCGGCTTCGCGGTCGCGGTGGGCGGCGTCCACCCGGGAGGGGGCGTCCACTTGCCGCCGCCCGGCACGAGCTCGGGCTCGACCGCGTCGGGGTCGATCTCCTTGAGGAGGGCGACTGCGCGCTTGCGGCGCTCCGGGTCGACCGTCGGCGTGGAGGCGATGCGGTAGACGAGCGCGCGCTTCTCTTCGCGATCTTCGGTCTCGTCGAAGCGCTTGAAGAGCGAATCCGCCCACGTGCCCTCGATCGCGCGCACCGCCTCGTCGTCGCGTGCGGCTGAGCTCTCGGGGATGGTGGCGATCTTCTCGTGCGCTTTCTCGAGCTCTCCGGCCTCGGCGAAGGCCTTCGCTTCGTCGAGCGCCACGCGCCCAGGGTCGACCTCGGCCTCGACCGTGGCGCTCGGGCTCGCGCCGGCCGGGGTGACCGGGCGCGTCGCGAGGTAGGCCCCGACCGCGGCGACGCCGATCACGCCGAGCAGCGCGCCGATGGCGACCATCTTCACCAGGCTGGAGCTGCCGGGCTTGCGCGCCTGGCCGTTGCCCGAGGGGTCGAGCCCGGTGATCGCTGGCAGCGCCTGGCTGCGGTCGAAGCCCGGGCGGAAGATCTTGCCGGCGCCGACGAAGCGCAGGCGCACGTCGCCGAGCTCGAGCGCGTCGCCGGCCTCGAGCAGGCCGCGCTTCACCTCTTGGCCGTTGATGCGCAGGCCGTTGGCGCTGCCGCGGTCGATGATCTCGAAGCGCCCGCCGCCGAGCGCGTAGAGCTCGGCGTGGATCCGGCTCACCGAGCTGTGGTTGATCGAGATGTGCGCGTCTTCCGAGCGGCCGATCGTGAAGTGCTCGCGATCGAGGAAGAACTCCTGGCCGGGCTGCGGGCCCACCACGACCACGAGGCGGTCGGGGCGGTGGTGCACCGGCAGCGGCGCGGGCGCGGCCTCGGGGCTCGGCGGCGCGAGCTTCGCTTCGTCGGTGAACTCGAGGCGGTAGTCGCCGAGCTGCACGACGTCGCCGTGCGAGACGAGCTGCTCACCGACGACGCGCAGGCCGTTGACGTAGGTGCCGTTGTAGCTGTCGACGTCGACGACGAGCCAGCCGTCGCCGCTGCGCCTCAGCACCGCGTGCTTGCGCGAGACGTTGCGATCGGTGAGGCGAATCGCGCTCGAGTCGGCTCGACCGACCGAGTACTCGTCGTGAGCGAGCTGGAGCGAGATCTGCGCCTGCTCGTCGTCCTCGATCGTGAGCTTCCACATGGCCGTGCGCCGGAGGCGGAGTCTACTCTAACGATCGGTGGAGGCGTCGAGCAAGCTCGGCCAGATCAGTTCGATTTCACGGGGCGGAAGGGGTGCAGGAAGGACGCGAGCGAGCCTGGGTTGCGCGTCTGCATCCACAGGCGCCCCTGGCCCTGGAAGTTGCACACCAGGCCCTCGCCCGAGAAGAACAGGCTCTTGAGCCCGCCGAGCTTCGACACGTTGTACTGGAGGCCCGCCGTGAACGCGACCATGTGCGAGTTGTCGCAGATGTAGCCGCTGTACTGCTGTCCGAGGTCGACCGCGTGCAGGCCGCCGTAGGAAGAGAACCAGATCTGGCCCTGGCCGTAGGCTCGGATGAGGAAGAGGCCGCCCGAGAAGAAGCCCTTCGCGCCCTGCCACTTGGTGTCGAGCGTCACGCCGGGGGTGCTGGCGAGGTAGGCGCCCGACTGCATGAAGATCTCCATGCCGGGCTGCAGGTTGATGACCTCGACCGCACCTTCGGAGGGCGGGGCGATCCAGATCGACTGCCCGGGCGCCGTGGCCGTGAAGGTGTTCTGGAAGAGGCTCTCCCCACCGAGCAGCTTGCGCTTGAGCGCGCCGCCGAGGCCGCCCTGCATGTTCGTCTTCATGTCGATGGCGGTGTCGCGCGCCACCATCGCACCGGCCTCGGTGATGACCTGCTCGCCCGGCTGATCGAAGACCACGCGGACGAGGCCGAAATCGGGGTTGTGTCGGATTTCGCTCTGCACGGTGGACTCCTTCAGCTCTGGCGTGCGGGCAACATCGCGCCGACGGTGGAACCGTACTCGGCGGCGTTGCGGGACTGGACGAAGACGGTGCCTTGGCCCTGGAAGGTGCACACGAGGCCCTCGCCCGAGAGGAACGAAGCGATCCAGCCCGAGCCGGACTTCGTGACCTGGTACTGGAGGTGGGCCTCCCAGGCGACGATGTGGCCGGTGTCGATGACCATGCTGCCGTCGACCTGGACCGGCTCGATGGCGCCGAAGGAGCCGAGCAGGACCTGACCCTGGCCCTGCGTCTCGAGCACGAAGAAGCCCGCGCCCGAGAAGAAGCCCTTCACGCCGCCTGCTTTGGTCTTCACCTCGACCGTGGGGCTCGAGGCGACGTAGGCGCTGTTCTGGATGCACCACTGACGCTGCCCGGCCTCGACGACGACCATGTCGCCGCAGAGCGGGGTCGCGAAGAGCACCTCACCCTGGCCACCCTGCGCCACGAAGGTGTTCCGGAAGAAGGACTCGCCGCCGAACATGCGCTTGAGGCCGCTCATCAGGCCGCCGGACTGCGTCTGCATCACGACGTTCGGGGTCATGCCCACCATCGCGCCGCTCTCCGCGACGACCGCTTCGTTGGGCGCGAGCCACACCTGGGCGAGGGACTGGGACGGTCGGTAGAGGAGGTTGATCTGCATGGCTTGGATCGTGTGCGTGGCGTGACGAATCGAGAGGAGCGGGGGCGCAGCGCGGGCCACGCGCTCTCGGGGAGCGCGTGGGCCTGGCGGACTCAAGGCAACATGCGGCTGACCCAGTCGACGAGCGCGCTCGTATTGCGCGACTGGATGAGCACGCGGCCTTGGCCGGTGAACTCGCAGACGAGGCCTTCGCCCGAGGCCATGAAGCCCATGAGCCCACCGCCGGCGGAGCGGATGTTGAAGTTGAGCGTCGAGTCGAAGGCGACGAGGTGGCCGTTGTCGACGATGTACGAGCCGTTGACCCAGACCTCGTCGATCGCGCCGTAGCTGGTGATCCAGAGGTCGCCCTGGCCCGAGGCCTCGACGAAGAACGCGCCCTCCTTCGCGAGGATCGAGCGCAGCCCGCCCCAGCGCATCTTGAGGTCCACCTCGCCGGCGCTCGCGACGTAGGCGCCGGCGTTCATGATGAGCGCCTGGCCCTGCATCGGGATGTGTTTCATCGAGCCGGAGAGCGGCGGCGCGAGCCACACCCAGCCGCCTTGCGGCGAGCTGAAGTGGTTCACGAAGAAGGTGTCGCCGCCGACGAACTTGCGGATGAGGGCGATCATCACCGCCTTCAGCTTCGCGAAGAAGCCAGGCGAACGCCCTGCGTTCAGCTTGACCTCCATCTGCACGTGCGAGGCGCGGGCGACCATCGTGCCGGCCTCGGCGATGAGGACCTCTTGCGGCGCGAGCTGCACCTGCAACATCGGGAACGACGGCTCGTACTTGATGATGTGTTGCATGGTTCGAGTGCGCTCGCGGTCGGAGGACGGCTCGTCAGCGCGAGCGGAGCTATAACGAACTTGTGCTCACCACGGAAGGGCCCTCGGCCAGCGCACCTCTCCCCGGCGGTTTCGTCGCCAGTCAGTCGGGTTCTCGCAGCTTGAAGGAGCTCCTGGTGGTGCTCGCCGTGCTCGTCCTGGTGGGCTGGGGGCTCTTGCGTGGGGCGAGCTGCGCCGCCGAGCGTGTGGCGGGGGAGCTGCCCTCGAGCGTGGACGCCCAGCTCGGCAAGGCGGCAGCTTCGTCGGTGGCGGCGCAGTTCGGCTCGGGCGAGGCGAAGCCCGAGGACGACGCGCGTGCACGGCGGCTCTTCGACGAGGTCGTCGCGGCGCTCAAGCCCGAGGAGCGCGCGCGGCTCGAGGCGCTCGAGCTGCACGTGCTCGGCAGCGAGCAGGTGAACGCCTTCGCGCTGCCCGGGGGTCAGGTCTTCGTGCTGACGGGGCTGCTCGAGCGCGCCGGTGACGACGACGATATCGTGCGCGGGGTGCTCGCGCACGAGCTGGGGCACGCCGTGCGCCGGCACGGCATCCGCGCGATGGCGCGCGAGCACGCGGTCGCGATCGCCTTCGGGATCTTCGTCGGGGGCGACGACGCACGGATCGCCTTGCTGCTCGGAGGTGCGAGCCACCTCAGCTCGCTCGCCTACAGCCGGGGCATGGAAGACGAAGCCGACGCCTTCGCCGTCGAGCTGCTCGCGCGCAGTGGGCGCGACGCGAGCGGGCTCGCGCGCTTCCTCGAGAGCCTCGAGTCGCAGCCCGTGCCTGAGCTGCTCAGCACCCACCCCGACAGCGCCGAGCGAGCGCGTGCGGTGCGCGAGCGCGCTCGCTGAGGGCCCTGTCGGCGCTCGGGCGCGCTGAGCGCTCGGGCGGAGTCGGCGCTCGGTCGTGCTCAGCGCTTGGGCGGGCGCAGCGCGGGTACGGCTCGCCCTCCCTCGAGCTTGCCGCGCACGTCGAGCACCGTGCGCCCCTCGGCGTCGCGGCCCGGGCGCTCGATGACGAAGCGCGAGGGCGCGGCTGCGGGCACGGCGTCGGCCGAGCTCGCCGCCGCGAGCAAGGGCTCGCCGAGCACGGCGGCGATGCGCTTCTCGCGCTCTTCGCGGGTGGTGCCCGGCGGGAGCTTCACGGCGACGGTGCCGACGACGCGGTCGTCCATCACCACCACGCCGTATTCGCCGCCGGTGGCGTCGAAGACGGCGAGCGCGATGCGGACGAGCTCCTCGCGAGCGACCGCGGCGTCGATCGCCTCGAGCGCGAGCGCGTGCGCGTCGCCGTCACCGGCTTCTTCGGCCTCGATCTTCTGCCGACGGGCGTCTTTCGCGAGCGCCTTCGCTTCGGCGAGCTGTAGCTCCAGGTCCGCCCGGGTGATCGTCATCGTGCCCGGCGATTAGCACGGCTCGGCTCGCGTCTCACCGCGAACGCACGAGCAGCATCGAGAGGAGCGTGAGCGCAGAGGCGCCGCCCGAGCCCCAGGCCAGCCAGCGCGCGAGCTCGGCCTGGCCCGCGAGGTGCAGCTGGAGCGCGCCGGCGCCGAGCGCGATCGCGAAGAGCGCGAGCACGAGCTGGCGGATGCCGGAGTAGACGACGCCGATCGCGCGCGAGAGGTCGCGCACCTTCACCTCGACCTCGCCGCGGTTGGCCTTGGCGAGGTACTTGCGCATGTCCTCCGGCAGGGTCACCGCCTTGAGGACCATGTCCTTCGCGGCCTCGAGCGCGATCTGCGCCCAGTCGCGGTTGCCGAGCACGAAGCGCTCGAGATACGGGCGGATCGTCTCGATCGGGTTCATCTCCGGATCGAGCTGCGTGCACACGCCGGTGAGCAGCAGCAGCGTGCGCTCGAGGTAGACCCAGTCGCGCGGCACGTGGAAGGCCTCGGAGAGCTCCCGCAGACCGATGTTCATCTTGCGCAGGCTCATCAGGTTCTCGAGCCCGCGCTGAGGGTCGACCTTGATGTCCTTGAGGTTGAAGCTCTCGAGCTTCACTTCCTCCTGGAAGCGCTCGTGGAAGAACTCCACCACGCGCTCGCTCATCGTGTCGTCGGCGCCGCGCGAGATGAAGCCCATCTTCTTGAGGGCCTTGATGAGCCGCTCGGTGTCGCGGCGGATGACGCCCTCCAGGAACTCGGGGATGCCCTCGCGCATCTCGCGCGAGAGCTCGGCGACGGCACCGAAATCGAGCAGCACGAGCTCGCCGTTCGGCCCGGCGAGCATGTTCCCGGGGTGGGGATCGGCGTGGTAGACGCCCTCGACGAAGACCATCTTGCAGAAGGACTCGACGATCTTGCGCGCGAGCGCGGGCCGGTCGATGCCCGCCGCGTCGAGCTTGGCCATGTCGCCGATCTGGATGCCCTGCACGAAGGTCGTCGTCATCACGCGCTTCGTGCACTTGCCCTCGATCGGGCGAGGGAAGAGCACCGTCGGGTCGCCCTCGAACTGGCGCATGATGCGGTCGATGTTCGAGGCCTCGCGCTCGAAGTCGAGCTCCTCCTGGATCATCGAGCGCAGCTGTCGGTAGTAGACGTCGAGGTTCTTCGCCGGGAGAAAGAGCGCGACGATGTTCATGATGCTGCGGATCGTCGACAGATCCTTCTTCACGACCTCGTCGATGTCGGCGTGCTGCACCTTCACGGCGACGCGCCTGCCGTCGTGCAGGTAGGCCGAGTGCACCTGCCCGAGCGAGGCGCTCGCGAGCGGCGCGTCGTCGAAGGAGGCGAAAAGCTCGTCGATCGGGGCGCCGAGATCGCCCTCGATGCGCGCGCGGATCTCGCCCGTGGGGCGGGGAGGCACACGATCCTGCAGCGCGGAGAGCCCGCTGCGGAAGGGAGCCGGGAGGAAGTTCGCGAGCACGCTGAGGAGCTGCCCGACCTTGATGAACAGCCCCTGTAGCTCGACGATCGTCGTGAGCACGCGGCGCGCGTTGCGCGTATGGATGACCTCCATGCGCGCCTCGAGCCAGGCCGGGCCGAGGAACCTGCCCCGCAGCTTCACCCAGAGGTAGCTGCCGATGACGAGGAAGGTCGTCGCGTAGGCGAGCACGAAGCGCTGACCTTGGCGGGCTCGCGGGCGTTCGGCCTTCGGCACGGCCAGGGGTTCGACCTCGGGCACGAGCGCGAGTCCTGGCTGCTCGGTCGTCACCGGGGGAGGCTACCACCTGCCGACGACCCGGCCACGGCGTCGAACATGCGGTCGTAGGCATCGGGGCGCGCGGCGCGGATCGCGAGGTGCTCGCGCGTCGGGTGCACGCGGTTGCTCAGCAAGACGCCTGCGAAGCCGAGGTCGGGGTCGATCCAGAGGCTCGTGCCCGTGAAGCCCAGGTGACCCACGGTGCGATCACCGAGGCGGCTGCCGCAGGAGGGCGTGGGCCCGCTCTTGCCGTCGAAGCCCGCGCGCAACGACCCTCCCGGGCGCGGGCGCACGAGCGGCTCGAGATCCTGCGGCCCGAGCCAGCCCTCGTCGCCCGCGAGGCCGCGCAAGAGCGCCTCCCCGAAGCCGAGCACGCCCTCTGCGAGGCCGAACAGCCCTGCGTGCCCAGCAGCGGCGTCGTCGAACAAGGACCACGCGTTCTCGTCGTGCACCACGCCGCGCACGACGCCGCCGCGGAAGCTCTGCACTTCGGTGGGCGCGACGCGCGCGTCGAAGTCCGGCATCGCGCGACGCAGCTGGCGCGCGGAGCCGACGAGCGCCTCGAGACCGAGCGGCGCGAGCACCTCGCGACGCACGAGCTCGTCGAGCGGGAGGCCGGAGCGCGCCTCGAGCGCGAGGCCGACGAGCAAGTAGCCCATGTCGCTGTAGAGCGGCTCGTAGCCCTCCTCCGGCCGCGGACCCGTGCACTCGGGCCTCCTCGAGCCGGCCGCCACCTGCTCGGCCTCGTGGAGATGCACCTCGCCTCCCTCGCGTTTGGGCGCGAAGAGCTCGATGTGCGCGCGCAGGCCGGCGCGGTGCGCGAGCAGATGGATGAGCGGCGCGTCTGCCGAGGGGGTGCTCGCGAGACTTGGGACGAGCGCGCCGAGCGGCTCGTCGAGCGAGAGCTCACCGCGACGCGCGAGGCGCGCGGCGGTCGCAGCGACGAAGGGTTTGGTCACCGACGCGAGGTCGAAGATGGTCTCGACGCTCGCGGCCGGGGCCGCCTCCGACGGGAACAGGCGCCCGGCCGCGCCGGCTTGGCGCCTCGGAGAGCCACCGACGAGCGCGCGAGCTGCGACGGTGGAGGCAGGTGCCGCGCCGTGGTGCCGGACCACGCGCTCGGCGATCGCGTCGAAGGCGACGGAGCGCGCTGGGCGAGGCGGCCCCCCGGCTGGGTCGGGGTTCGTGCCCCCCGGAGCTCGGTCGCCGCGCACCATGTGGGCTCGATAGCTCGCCCGAGGAGAGCCGTCGACTTTACCGGGCGGGCCCCGCGCGCGTATCCTGCGACGCTGAGGTCCTGACACATGGCCGAGTTCGCTTGGGAAGCCCGTGGGCGCATGGGCGAGATGCGCAAGGGCACGATGGAGGCCGACACGGAAGCGGCCGTGCACGCCCGCCTGCGCGCGCAGCAGCTGAACCCGACGAAGGTGTCGAAGAAGTTCAGCATGAACTTCCAGCTCGGCAGCGGCGTCGACTCGAAGGATCTCGTCAAGTTCATCCGCCAGTTCGCCACGATGATCGACGCAGGCCTGCCGCTCGTGCAGTGCCTGGAGATCCTCGCGAACCAGGAGCCGAACAAGTACTTCCAGGGCGTCTTGCGCGACATCAAGTCGACGGTCGAGCAGGGCGCGACCTTCAGCGACGCGCTCCGCCGCCACCCGAAGATCTTCGACGACCTCTTCACCAACCTCGTGCAGGCGGGTGAGGTCGGCGGCATCCTCGACACGATCCTGAACCGCCTCGCGGTCTACATCGAGAAGAACGTCAAGCTCGTCCGCCAGATCAAGGGTGCGCTCTCGTACCCCACGATCGTCATCTTCATCATGATCGGCGTCATGACGGTCCTCCTCGGCTGGGTCATCCCGGCCTTCGAGAACATGTTCGCCGAATTCGGCGCCAAGGACGGCCTGCCCGCGATCACCAAGTTCGTGATCATGCTGTCGCGGGGCTTCATCTCGTGGCTGCCGCTGCTCGTGCTCTTGGCCATCGGCAGCGTCACGGGCTTCATCTTCTTCTACAAGTCGCGCCCGGGTAAGCGGCTCGTCCACAAGACCCTGCTCAAGCTGCCGGTCATGGGGCCGACGCTCCAGAAGATCGCCGTCGCGCGCTTCACGCGCACGCTGGGCACGCTGCTCAGCTCGGGCGTGCCGATCCTCGACGCGCTCGACATCGTCGCGAAGACCGCGGGCAACGTGATCATCGAGGAGGGCCTCATGTTCGCGCGTGCGCGCATCGCGGAGGGCCGCAACCTCGCCGACCCATTGCGCGAGGCGAACGTGTTCCCGAGCATGGTCGTGCAGATGGTCGGCGTCGGTGAGCAGACCGGCGCGCTCGACACGATGCTCAACAAGATCGCCGACTTCTACGAAGACGAGGTCGACGTCGCCGTCGCCGCGCTCACGTCGATGCTCGAGCCGATCCTGATGGTCATCATCGGCGGCATGGTCGGGACGGTGCTCGTGTCGATGTACCTGCCGATCTTCGACCTCGCCGGCAAGATCAAGGCCGATTGAGCGAGGCCTCACGAGCGGGCGCCCCACCGGCTTCGCGGGCGCCCTCGGATGCAGAGCTCGCGTCGCGCCTCACGCGCCTCGCGGGCCTGCGTCTCGGCGTGCTCACCGTGCTCCTCGCGGTGCTCGCGCTGGTCTACCTGCGCGGTCAGGCGCCGGACGGCTTCTCGGCGCAGGTCGCCTTCGTCACCGTCGCGAGCGCCTACGGTCTCGCCGGGCTCTACGTCTGGCTCCTGCGCTCCGAGGTGGGGCTGCGTACGGTGGCGCAGCTGCAGCTCGTGACCGACCAGCTCGGGTGGACCGCGTTCGTCTACGTCTCGGGTGGCATCACGAGCGGCGCGACCTCGCTCTACGGCTTGAGCTGTCTCTCGGGAGCCATCGTGCTCGGGCTGCGCGGTGGGATCGTCGCCTACGGAGCGGCGGCGACCTCGTACCTCGCGCTCGCGCTCGGCTTCCTGCTCGATCTCCTACCGACGCCACCCGACCAGAACCCGGAGGCCTACGTCACGGAGCTACGCGCGATGGGCTTCCCGCTCGTCGCGAACCTCGCCGCGCTCGCGCTCGTCACCGGGCTCGCCGCCTACCTCGCCGAGCGCTTGCGCTCGACCGACACGAGTCTCGCCGAGGCCAACGCGCGCGCCGAGGAGGCCGAGAAGCTCGCGGTGCTCGGGCGTGTGGCGGCCGGCCTGGCCCACGAGATCCGCAACCCGCTCGGCGCGATCGCCGGGTCGATCGAGCTGCTCCGAGAGAGCCCCGCGCTCGGCGCAGAAGACCGCGAGCTCTGCGATCTGGTGCGCAGGGAGACCGAGCGCCTCGACGCGCTCGTCTCCGACATGCTCGAGCTCGCGCGCCCTCGGCCGCTGGAGCTCTCGCCGCTCGATGCAGCCGAGGTCGCGAGAGAGGTGGCGACGCTCGCGTCGCGGACCGGCCGAGGCACCGACGTCGCGCTCAGCGCCTCAGCCAGCGCGTCGGCGCCGCTGGAGGCCGACCCAGCACAGCTGCGCCAGCTCCTGTGGAACCTCGTGCGCAACGCGATCCAGGCGAGCGCTGCGGGCAGTGAGGTGGAGCTCGAGGTCGGCCTCGACGGCGACGAGGTCGTGCTCGAGGTGCGCGATCGTGGGCCTGGCATCGCGCCCGAAGCGAAGGCGAGGATCTTCGATGCCTTCTACTCGACGCGCTCGAAGGGCACCGGCATCGGCCTCGCGGTCGTACGCCGCATCGTCGAGGCGCACGGGTGGCGCATCGAGGTGCTCGATCGGGAGGGTGGGGGAGCTCGCTTCGTCGTCAGGGCGCCGAAGCCGAGCTCATCGGAGGCAGAGGCTCGAGGCGCAGCGACGCATCGGGGAGCAGACGAACCGCCGAGGGATCCACCATCAGCGTGACGTCACGCTCGCGGGCTGCGCCACGCTCGGCGGGGCGAGCGGCCCAGTGGCCGAGGGCGAAGGCGAGCCCGAGCGCGGCGAGAGCGAGCAGGGCGAGCGCCCAACCACGTGCCTGAGCAGCCGACGCTGGCATCGGTGGGGGAGTATGCCAGGGTGCGCGGGCTTGAATAGGCCCCCGTCGCGGGCCGTCTGCCTCCCCGTCCCCCACCGCAGCTCTCCGGTCTGGTGGGAAGAACCTGCCCACCCCTGCGTACAACCCGCCCGACCGCTCTCGCTTCCCCCCGAAGCCAAGGAGATCTCGTGAAGCGCCGAATCCTCCCGCTCCTGCTCGCCCTCTCCACGTTGGTGTTCTCGGCCTCGGCCTGGGCTGGGCCGGCGACCGACACCGTGAGGTCGAAGCAGACCGAGCTCTTCCAGCTGCTCCAGAAGAGCGACGACGCCAGCAAGAAGAAGATCGCGGCGGTGTTCGACGAGATGCTCGACTACCAGCGCCTCGCGGAGGACTCGCTCGGTGAGGAGTGGGCCAAGCTGAAGCCGGAGCAGCAGACCGAGTTCGCCGACCTGCTCACGCAGCTCGTGCGCCGCTCCTACGAGAAGAACCTCAAGAAGACCCTCGACTTCAACATCGAGTACCTGTCCGAGAAGGCCATGGGCGACGGGTCGGTGATGATCGTGAAGACCCGCGCCGTCCACAAGACGGACAAACGCGAGGAGCCGATCGCCATCGACTTCTCGATGGTCCAGCGCGACGGCAAGTGGCGCGTGAAGGACATCATCACCGACGAGATCAGCCTCGTCTCGAGCTACAAGGGCCAGTTCGGGCGCATCATCAAGAAGGACGGCTTCCCGGCCCTCATCACGAAGATGAAGGACAAGATCGCCAAGGGCGACGTCTGAGCCGAGCCCCACGGCACCGCGACCACGCGGGGCCGCGCGTCGAGCCCCTCCCGGAAGCCCCCGCCACGCGGGGGCTTCGTGCGTCCGTCACGGTCTCGAGCCCGAAACTCGCGTCGCTTCGGGCTCGCTTGCTACGCTGTGTCCCGTGATCGCTGGGCAGAGACGCGCCGCCCGAGACGCTTCCGGCCGGCTGCGACTCCCGCGAACGAAGGGGGACGCGCCGCGTGAGCCGCCTCGCGTCGAGCCGGACCAGCCGAGGCTGCGCCTCGCCGCTGCTCGAGGCAGGCTCGCGCTGGAGATCGAGCACCCCTTCTGGATCGGCCCCATCCGCTGGACGGAGGGCGCAGCCGTGCTCGAGGGGCTGCGCTTCCCGCTCGATCTCGGCGGTGGGGTCGCTCGCTTCCGTCACCGGCGGGGGAGGCTCGCGAGTGGCAAGCTCGAGGTCGATCTCACCTCGCTCGCGCGCTGGCTCGGGCCGCGCCTCACCGGACTCTTCGGCGCCACGCCGCGCGTCACGCTCTCCACCATCGAGGGAGGTGTGTTCGTCGGGATCGCCACGGCGCAGCTGTCGCTCGCCTTCGACCTCTACGCGGCGCCGCTCGCCGCCGATCTGCGCCTGCTCATCGCCGCGCCTCGTGGTGAGGGTCTGCGCGAACCGGCGCAGGCGCTCGCGCTGCGTGCGCTCGCGCAGGCGACTCGCGGCCTGGCGGAGCTGGTCGGCGGCGCGGTGATCCTCAGAGATCCACTGGGGCAGCTCGCGCGTCGGGCGTGGCCCTTGTCTGGAGCGCGCGTGCCGTCGACCGAAGGTGCGGAGCTCGCGCTCGACCTCGACGCCGCACACGCAGGACGCCTCGGCTGGACGGTGCGCGTCGACGAGCCGGAGGCGCCGCTCTCGCCGCGCGTGCTCAGCGCGCTCGAGCGTATCGAGCTCACCGCGAACGCCGACCGCGCGCTCGGCGCAGGAGATCACGACGCCGCGCGCCGAGCCTATTTGGGTGCGCTCGAGCTGGCGCCGCGACACCCCGATATCGCGCGTGCGCTCGCCGAGCTCGACCTGCGCGTGTTCGAGAGGCCCGAGGCAGCGCTCTCCACCCTGGTCGACGTGATGGGCGCGGTCGACGCGGGGCTGCTCGGTAGCGAGGTGCTCGAGGCGGTGGGTGAGCCCGAGGCGGCCTACGCGGCGGCGGCGCGCGCTGCGGCCGAGGAGACCTGGGGCGCGCTCGCCGCGCGGGCTTGGCTGCGCGCGGCGCAGCTCGCGCCGCTCGACGCCTCCCGCGACGAGGCCATCGAGAACGCGCTGCTGCGCGACCCCTCGCTCGAGGGCGCGCGCTGGGCGCGCTTCGAGGCGCGCCTCGGCCGAGGCGATCTGCGCGGCGCGATCGCCGACGCCGACCATCTCGAGCTCAGCGCCGAGGGCCACGTGGCGCGTCACGAGGTGGCGCGTCGGGCAGCCGAAGCGCTCCGTCTGCGTGGCTTCTTGGACGCCGCCCGAGCGCGCTTCGAGCGCTCGATCCGCTGGGCGCCTCGCAGCATCCCGGCGCTGGTCGGTCTCGCGCGCACGCTCTCCGAGCTCGGTCGCAGCGCTCGCGCGCTCGACCTGCTCGCGCGCGCCGCGACGCTCGAGGTCGGCAAGAACGACGCCTCTGGGGAGGTCGCGATCGAGCTCGGGAAGGCGCTCGTCGCGGTCGCTCAGGACCGCTCCGCCGCCGTCGCGCGCGTCGCCGTGCTGCCGCCGACCGCGGAGAGGGCGCCAGAGGCGCGCCTGCTCGAGGCCGGGTGGCGCGCGGAGCTCGGTGATCGTGTGGGCGCGGGCCGAGCGCTCGAGCGCCTGCGCGAGATCGCGGAGCAGCGCGCGGGCTCACTCGCCCCGGAGGCAGCCGTACAGCTCGCTCGCGCGCTCGAGAGCGCGGCGAGCCTCTCTGCGGAGCAGCTCGACGACGCGCGCGCCGCAGAGCGCTGCCTCGCGCTGTCGCTGCGCATCGCGCCCAGCTCCAGCGGCCGCACTCGCAAGCTGCGCGCGCTCGTCGACGAGCGCCTCGAACGAGCCCAGGTCGCTGCGCGCGCCGAGCCGGCGCCTCCGGCTGCGGCACCCCGAGCCTCGGCCGAGCGTCCCGAGGCCGCCGAGCCGGCGCCAGGAGTGCCGACTGCCGCCGTTCCCGAGGCCCTGGCCGGCTCGGTCGCGCTCGCCGCCGACGACGACGCGCAGGCCGACGACGAGCAGCTCGTCGAGCAGCTCAGCCAGAAGCTACGCGCGGACCCCCACAGCGAGCTCGTGGCCGAGCAGCTCGCCGGCGTCCTCGAGCGGCTCGGGCGCGATCTCGACCTGCTCGCGCTCGTCTCGGCGAGGCTCGACGAAGCGCCGGTCGAGCTGCATGCGGCGTGGAAGCTGCGCCGGAGCGCCGTGCTGAAGCGCCTGGCCGAGACGGCGCGCGCCGAAGGCCGGCTCGACGAGGCCTCGCTCTACGAGAGCCTCGCGTCGGGGGACTGAGGCACGCGCATCGCGTGCCCGCGGAGTTGGCCCGTTCGCCGGAGGCGTGGTAGCGCCTCGACGTGGACCTCGCATCGGTCTCTGGAGCGGCTCCGAGCGAGCCTCGGTCGGACTCGAACACGCCCTCCGAGGCGCCCCGCAACGCAGCGCAGTCCGGGCGTCGCAGCGTCATCGTCCAGAAGTACGGCGGCTCCTCGGTCGCCGACGTCGCCAAGATCGGGCGCGTCGCCGACAAGGTCGTGGCCGCGCGCCGCTCCGGCCACGACGTCGTCGTCGTCGTCAGCGCCATGGGCAAGACGACCGACTCGCTGCTGTCGCTCGCCCACGAGGCCTCGACCCTCGAGGGCTCGCGCTCCGAGCCCACGAGGCGTGAGCTCGACATGCTGCTGTCGACCGGCGAGCGCGTCACGATGTCGCTCCTCTCGATCGCGATCCAAGCGCGCGGCGTGCCCGCGATCTCTTTCACGGGATCGCAGTCGGGCATCCTCACCAACGACCGACACTTCGACGCGCGCATCATCGAGGTGAGGCCGCACCGGATCGAAGACGAGCTCCACCGCGGGCAGGTCGTGATCGTGGCGGGTTACCAGGGCATGAGCTACCGACGTGAGATCACGACGCTCGGCCGGGGCGGCTCCGACACCACGGCCGTCGCCCTCGCGGCGGCGCTCGGGGCGGAGCGCTGCGAGATCTACAGCGACGTCGACGGCGTCTACTCCGCGGACCCACGCGTGGTCGAGGGCGCGCGGCATCTGCCCGAGCTCGACCTCGCGATCCTGCAGGAGATGAGCGAGAGCGGCGCGAAGGTGCTGTGCGCTCAGGCCATCGAGTGGGCTCGTCGCAGCGGCATCGTGCTGCACGCACGCTCGACCTTCGACGAGCGCCGCGAGACCGTGGTGCGCCCGCTGCACGTACACGCGCGGCCCTCCGCGCGCGCCGTCGCCGTCGAGGCGAAGGCCCTGCTCGTCGAGGTCGACGCGGAGCTCGGCGCCTTGGTCGACGAGCTCGGTCAGATCGGGCTCTCCTTCAAGGAGCTCGTCGCGACCCCGCGCGGCGCGAGCTTCATCCTGCCGCTCACCAACGTGCCCTCGCCCGAGGCGGCGATGCAGAGCGTGCGGCGAGCCTTCCCTTCCGCGAAGATCGAGACCGGCATCGCGGTCGTGAGCGTCGTGGGCGACGGCCTCTCCGGCTCTGCCGAGCCCTTGCGACGCTTCCTCGCCGCCTTGCGCGCCGCGGGTTGTGAGCCTCGGCAGATCTCCGCGGGCCCGCTCCGGCTGGGCGCCGTCGTGCCGACCGAGCGCGCCGACGACGCGCAGCGCGCTCTGCACGCCGAGCTCGTCGACACGCACTGAGGCGGCGACCGCAGCTCGGCTGCGCTGGCGCCTCGGGGCGAACGCTCTACCCGCGCGACCTCAGTGCGCGGCGCTGCGTCGCAGCTCGTACAAACCCTGAGGCGTCGCGAGGAGGAAGGCGTCGCGCGCGGCGTCCCAGACCAGCCCGACAGGCTCCTCCTCACCGAGCTCCATCGGCAGCGTGGCAGCCGTCTCGGCGCTCGCGCGCTCCGCCGGCAGGCGCAGCACGAGCCCGGCCGGCTCTCTCGAGGCGACCGCAAGAGAGACCGCATCGGCCTGCATGACGAAGACCGCGCTCACGGCGCACTCGATCGCCGAGCTCGCGAAACGATCTCCACCGCCTAGCGAGAAAGCGACGCGGCCTCCGGACACGAGCGCCACGTCGCCGCGAGGGCTCGCGAAGGCCCGCAGCGCTCGCTCCTCGAGCATCGAGCTCGGCATGCGCAGCGCGGAGGCGATCCGCGCTCGGTCGTCGCCGCGGCGACGCTCGAGCAAGACGGCTCCGTCGGCTGCGCGCCGCACCATCACGATGCCAGCCGCCGTCGATGCGAGCGCGAGCACTTCGCGCTCGAGCAGCTCGACCTGACCCGATTCGCCCAGGTCGAAGAGCTGGCCGTGCCGGTCGACGAAGCAGATCCTTCCGCGCGCGAAGCCGAGCTGCTCGACGCGCTCCACGCGGCGCTCGACGATCTCCTCCGCGTGGCCCGATGCGGAGAACGCGGCTGCGCTGCCGACGAGCACACGCGTCGGCGTCGCGATCGCCACGCGCCCATCCGAAGCGGCGCAGGCGAGCACCTGTTCGCCGAGCTCGTGCCTGCGCCAGGGGCCCGTGGCGTGGCGGAGCAGGAAGGTGTCACCCCCGGCGACGACGAGCTCCCCGTCGATCGCGACCGCACGAAAGCGCCCAGGCGCGAGCTCGGTGAGCTCCCAGCGGTCGTCCGCGGCCGAGCCCAGCATGCCGAGCTCGAGCGACGGATCGACCAGCTGCGCTTCGCCTCCCTCGTCGTCCGCGTCGAGTGGCGGCAGCGCGCCTTCGTCGACCTCGGGCTCCTCGCCGGTGCCCTCCTCCCCGCCGTCCGGCCTCGAACCGCGCTCGTCGACGAGGTCGATGCCGAGCGCCTCGTCGATCGCGTCGAGCGCCTCGGCCGCCCCGGCATCGGCGGGCCGGTCCTCGAAGGATCCGTCGTCGTCGTCGTCGCGTGTCTCGCCGAGCCCGCTCGGGGACTCGGCGCCGGCGCCTCGTTCCTCCGGGATCTCGTCGACGAGCGCGAGCTCCTCCGCGTCGAGCTCCTCGTCGGCGATCCCCTCACGCGCATCCTCGGCGCCGTCATCCCAGAGCTCGAGCGGTTCGTCGGATTCACCGGCCGGCCCTTCGACGTCGAGCCCAGCGGCGCCCGGTGACGCAGGCGGCTCGGTGGGTGCGTCGAGCGAGGGCTGATCCGGCTCGTCGGCCCAGGGATCGTCCTTCGCCTCGTCGTCGCGGTGATCGGGAGGCGGCATCGACACGGGTCTTCTTTCGTCGGGTGCTCCGGCTGTCAAGCGCGAAGCCCACGGGAGCGGTACGCGAACACGGGCTCGCGAGCGTGCACCGACGTGTACGCGCGTCTCGCGCGCCTCGGCGTGATCGGTGGAAGACCTGTGGAGAGCTCGTCGTGCAACACGCCTGAGCGCCGCGCGGCGCGCGCGCGGTGCACGAGGCGTCGCTTCCACGCTGGATCCCCGTGCGGATCTCTGCTGGAGTCCTTCGACCCATGCTTCGCGCTTCAGAGCAGCCCCGAGCGCCAGAGCGCAACGCATCCTTCGTGCTCGGCGTCGAAGAAGCGCGCCGCGGGATGGTGTGGCGTGAGCTCGTCGTCGAGCCACGCGAGGTCGTCTACGTGAAGAGCATCGTCGAGGCCTGCGAGGGGCTCTGCTCGATCTTCGGTGAGCGAGGCGGGCGCCTCGTGCTCGCCTCCCCGCCCGAGCGCGAGGCGGAGCTCGAGGAGCTCGTCGCGGATCTGCGAGCCGATCTGGGCCTCGAGCCATCAGCAACACCGCGCGACGCCATCGCCGCGTTCGCAGAGCCCGGAGGCGCGCGTGTCTGAGGTCGAGCCGCGCATCCTCGCCGCGTGGCGCGAGTGGCTCGGCGCGCTCGCGAGCGATCCCTCGGCGGCCATCGCCGCAGCTCAGGTCTACGGCGAGCTCTCGCCCGAGGGCCGCGACGCCTGGCTCGATGCGCTCGAGGAAGATCTGCCGATGCTCGGCGTGCCACGCGTCGCGCTCTACGCGCCCTTGCTCACGATGGAGCACGACAAGGAGAGGCTCGAGCGCATCCGCCGCGCGCTCGGCGAGGACGTCTCCCCGCCCTCGGCCCGCAACACCTGGGCGATCCGAGGCGTCGCGAGCGATCGCACGCGCGTCGCGCTGCTCGTCGCGCCGCTCTACGCCGAGTTCGTGCAGGTGCTCTCCTGTCGCTACTCACCACACGAAGGTTTCGTGTGGGTGCGCCACGAGCCCATCCTGCGCGCGAGCGACGCACCGCTCGCCGGCGCCCTGGTCGACGGCGTGGCGCTCGAGCCCACGCCGCTCAAGCCCGTCGTCGAGGAGCTGGCGCTCGCCGTGCTCGCGCAGCGCCGTCGAGGCGCCGACCTGCCGCCGCCGATGGTCGGCTTCGCCGATCTCTTCGCCGCGAAGATCGACGGCGACACCGTCTCATGATGCTGGCGCCGGCGCCCCAGCGACGGGCCCAGGGCTCGTCGCCGTGGAGCTCGGCACGCCCCACGCGGGTCCTGCTCTGGGTCGCCCTGCTCGCGCTCTGCGCGGCCCTCGGCTGCGGTCCGAGCACCAGCGTGGCCCCACCCCACGGCGCGCCGAGCCCGCCAGCGCCCATCGCGCCCGAAGCCCTCGGCCCGCCCGTCCAGTTCGCCTGGCCGAGCATCCGCGGCGGCGAGGCCACGAGCGAAGCGATGCGTGGTCGCACGACCCTGCTCGTCTTCGGCACCACCTACGACGTCGCCTCGCAGGCGCAGGTGCGCTTCGTCACCGCCGTCGTGCGTCGCCACACGCCGCGCATCAACGCGCTGCTCGTCGTGCTCGAGCAGCCCGAGAACCGTATCCTCGTCGAGGCCTTCGCGAGCGCCTTCGACTTGCCCTATCCCGTCGCGCTCGCCGACGCGGCCACGATCGCCGGCGAGGGTCCGTTCCGCGGCTTGCACCACGTGCCCAGCGTCGTCGTGCTCGACGCGCAGGGGCGCGAGCGCGCGCGCCACCTCGGCCTGCTCGACGAGGCCGGGCTCGACGAGCTGCTGTCGAAGGTCGAAGCCGCGCGCTGAGCGCGTGCGCACGGCCCAGGGGCCGGCGCGTCGAGCCGTGCGTCCGGTCCCGACGGCGAAGGCCGGAGGCTCCCAGGAGCGCTCCGGCCTTCTCAGTCGGGCGATTCGCCCGGCTTCACGCGAACGTCGCGATCACTCCTCGGCGGCGATCTCGAAGCTCTCGACGCCGGGGTGCGTCACGTGGCGCACCTCGGGGTTGTTCTCGAAGTAGGCCTTGCCCGCGAGGCGAGCCACGAGCGGAGCGAAACGCTCCTTGGCTTTGCCGCGCACGAGCTCTCCCACGACCTCGGCGTCGGCGCGCAGGCGCTCCTGCGTCTCCGGGTCCTTGGCCCAGGTGACGAGGGCGCCGAGCTTGGCGGGCGCGCTCGTCACGGCCGCGGCGAGCTTCGTGCCCGCAGCCTTGGCGCGCTTCGCGGCGCGCTCCGTGCGCGTCATCGTGATGAGCGGCGCGATCTCGTTCACGAGGTTCGCCGCGCTGCCGGCCGCGGTGTGCGGCGCGTGGTAGAGCGGCGAGGCGTACTCGGGGTGCTTCGCGAGGAAGTCGCGCACCTGGGCCTCGGTGACGCCCGCGGCCTCGTAGGCCTTCTTGAGCTCCTCCTGCGCCGCGAGGCGGGCCTTGAACATGTACATCTGCACGCGGCTGTAGAAGTTCGTGGCGCCGTCGCCGCTCGTCTCCACCGCGCAGAAGATCGTGCCCGGGTACTTGTTCGTGATGAGCGACTGCACGCCGTCGGACACGCCGCTCGAGGGCATGCAGCCGAAGGGCTTCACGCTGAGCGTCATGTGCGCCTTGTTGTGCACCACGTTCACGATGAGCTTGCCGACCTCCATGTGGCCTTCGCCGCCGCGCAGATCGTTCGAGTAGTGCTCGTGCGCGACCTCGGCCACTTCGTCCATGTCGGGCAGCTCGTAGCCGAAGAGGCCCACCGGCCACGCGAAGACCTGGAAGCCCACGCGCAGCGCCATCTCGGCGAGGCGCATCGTCGCGAGGCGCTGCGCCACGCCGAGGTCGGTCTCTTCGTCGGCGATGCCGCCGAGGCCGAACTTCGCGTGATCGACGCCCTTCAGGTACATGCGCTCGCGCGTGTCGCGGGCGACCTCCCAGATGTTGTAGAGCAGCCACGCCGTGGTGAGCTGGATGTCGTTCTCGGAGCCCTCGCTCTCGAGGAACTTCTGCAGGGCGTAGTTGCCGTCGCCCTCGGTCGTCATCGCCCAGAACTCACCGATGATCGACACCTTCGCGCGGGCGCGAAGCTTGTCGACCTCGACCTTCTCGAACTCGCGGCGGCACTTGTAGAGCGCCCAGAGGATGTTCGTCTGCTCGTAAAGCGCCTTGTAGAGGATCTTCTTCGACTCCTCCATCGCGTGGTTCGTCGCGCCGGGCACGACCTCGTAGGGGCGGATGCGGTACGCGAGCGCGTTGAGCGCGTCGCCGCAGACGATCGCCTTGATGATCGAAATGAAGAAGGCCGGGTTCATCTCGAGCCCGACGTCCTCGCCCGTCGCCTGCGAGAGGCCGCCCTGCTGCTGGAACAGCATCACGCGGAAGCCGTCGAAGCCCGCGTCACGCAGCGCCTTTCGGTACTCGGTGACGTACATGCCGAAGCGGCAGGGGCCGCAGGCGCCAGCGGTGAGGTAGACGTAGTTCTTGACGATCTCCTCGCTCGTCATGCCTGTCTTCTCACGCAGGTCGATGAGGTGCTTCACCAGCCCGCCCACGGTGAAGTACGTGGGGTTGCACTGACCGCGGTTGCCGAACTCCTTGCCGGCCTGCAGCCCCGCGTTGTCGCTCATGCCCATGTACTCGACCTTGTACCCGAGCCCGCGCAAGGCTCCCTCGCAGAGGAAGTCCTGCGCGGCGGTGAGGCCGCTGATGAGCAGCGTCACGTGATCGCGCTCGGACTTCTTCATCGTGAGGTCGAGCATGTCGTCGACCCACTGACGCCGCTCCTTGCGCACGCCGAGGCGCTCCCGCTCGGCCTGCTCGAAGAGCTCGAGCTCCTTCTCGATGTCGGCGTGCGCTGCGCCCGAGGCGGGCTCCTTGGCGCCCGACTTCGCGCCGATGATCGGCAGGCTCTTCTTCCCGTGGGTTCCGGCCGTCTGCTCCATCGTCTTCCTCTTCTTCCCTGACGTTTCCGTGGACGCTCTCTCGGGCGCCGCGCGCATCGCGCAGCGCCGTGACTCTCTCGGCGTGGCCTCGCGGCCCGCGCCTACTCCGCGCTCACCTGGGCCGCTTCGCCCAGGCCGAGCCCCACCACCGCGGTCCGCCCGTCGGGCGTCTTGCGCTTCAGCTGCACGAGCTCACGAGGCTGCTCGGGCTTCTTCGGCGGCGCCTCGTAGCGGCGGAGGCGCTCGGCGAAGGCCGCGATCTGTGCCTCGAGCTCCGGGTCGGTCTGCTTGCGCTCGGCGAGCTGCGCCAGCTTGAGCTGCATGAGCTCCAGGCGCTTCTTCGCGACCGAGAGCTCGAGCGCGCTCTTCTTCTGCGCGAGGTCCTCCAGCGACTCTTGGTAGAGCTTCAGGCTGTGCGCGAAGGTCTTCACGCGGATCTTGATCGAGCCGCCGGGCTTGTTCGCGTCGATGTCGTGAAGCGCCTGGTAGGGCGTCGCGCTCGCCGAGATGATGCTCTCGACGATGCCGTAGGTCGGCGCGTCGTGACCGCACTTGAAGCTCGAGAGATCGAGCACGACGACGTTCGGGTGGCGCGCCGCGAACTTCACGGCCCACACCTTCTGCGCGCTGTTGGCGGAGTAGTTCTCCGGCCACACGTCGTTGATGTCCAGCGGGTGCTGGCCGCGCTCGATCTCGCCCTCGAAGTAGCGTGACAGGTACTCCATGTCGCGCGGGATCGAGCGCACGCTCAGGATCGGGTAGCCGAGGACCTGGAACTCCTCGGGGATGCCGTGGTTGAGCCCCGGATCCGAGTGGTAGGGCCGGCCCACCATGAGGATCGCGATGCGGTTCTCGTGCTCGACGGTCTCGAGGATCGCGCGACCCTTCTCCATGACGTCGGCCTCGTAGGCGGCGAGCGCCTTGAGGGCCTCGCGATGCGCGTGCTCGGCCTCGTCTTCGGTGACGCCGAGACGCGGGCCCCAGGTCTCGAACATGCGCTTCGCGGTGAAGTGCATCTCGGCGAAGCTGAGCGCGGGGTCGAGGTACTCGATGCCGCGCTGGGCGAAGAAGTCGACCTCCTTCGTGAAGGCCGCCTTCATGACGTCGGGCACGCCGGCGACGATGGGGCAGCTCGTCTTGTCCATCACGTTCTCGCCGAAGCTCGGCACGTGCGTGAGGATCGGGAAGAAGATGTACTTGAGCGGCTTCTTCTCGCTGTGCTGGTGGAAGAGCAGGTTGTGCACGTGCGCCTGGCACACCTTCGAGGGGAAGCACGGGTCGACCGAGCCGTACTTGCCGCCCTCGACCCACATCTCCTCGGTCGTCTCGTCGCTGAAGACGACGTTCTGCTTGGGGATGCCCAGCGCCTCGAAGTAGGTCCGGAAGTAGGGCGCGGTCGAGTACATGTTCATCGCGCGCGGCATGCCGATGCGCGTGCGGCGCAGCCTCTCGCGGACCTCGGCCGAGCTGCGGCGGATGGGGCGCTTCACCGCGACGCGCTTGATGCCGAAGAAGCCCTTCTTCACCTCGACGTCGTCGATGAGGCTGCCCTCCTCGGGGATCGGCAGCGGCTTGTAGAAGTGGCGGAAGGCGAGCTTCGCTTCGTAGTCGACGAGGTTCGGGAACTGCTTGGCGACCTTCTTGCGGTCGGCCACGAGCTCCAGCATCGCCTCCTCGCTCTCGACGGTGCCCTTCTCGCAGGAGAAGCCCGCGATGTAGCGCGCGGTGCTGCCGTCGGGCCGGCTGGTGTCGATGAAGGTGCGCTTGCACTCGTTGGGGCAGAAGTGACAGACGGTGGACTCGTCGTTCTTCGTCTCGTACTCGAGCGCGATCGCCGCATCGATGCCGATGAAGGTCGAGGCTCCGCGGCGCTTCACCACGCGGAGCGTCTCGAAGGCCGCGCCGATCGCGCCGGCCTCGCCGGTGTGCGGGTGCACGAAGACCTCTGCGTCGGGCACGCGCTCCTTGATGTAGTCGACCTGCGCCTTCACGGCCGCGAGGTTGTACTGCGTGCCGCCCTGCAGAACGAAGCGCCTGCCGAGCGAGGCGAGGCGGGGGATCTGCACCACGTACTGCCAGACGTTCTTCGGCAGCACCTGCGCGAGGCCGGCGAGCAGCTCCTCCTTGCTGAAGCCCTCCTTCTGGAAGTTGACGCGATCGGTGTCGAGGAAGACGGCGCAGCCGTAGCTGAACTTGGGCGCGAGCTCGGCCTGGAAGGCGGTGTCGGCGTACTCGGTGACCGGCAGCCCGAACTGGTCGGCCATCGCCTGCAGCAGCATGCCGTTGCCGGCCGAGCAGGAGTTGGAGAGCTTGAAGTTCGAGATGTCGCCGTTCTTCATGAACAGGACCTTGATGTCCTGCCCGCCGATGTCGCAGATGACGTCGACGTCGCCGAAGAACTTCACCGCGCTCATCATGTGCGCGACCGTCTCGACGATGTTCACGTCGCTCTTCACGCACTCCTGGAGCACGTCGGCCGCGTAGCCCGTCGCGCCGAAGCCGAGGCACTCGAAGCGCGCGCCCTGACCCTCGACGTAGTCCTTGAGCTGCGCGAGCAGCTCCTTGGTGTCCTGGATCGGGTTGCCCTTGGAGAGCTGGTAGGCCTTGCAGACGATCTCGCCGCTCTCGTCGAGGATGACGGCCTTCGACGAGGTGGAGCCGCCGTCGAGGCCGATCACGCCGCGCACGATCTGGCCCTCTTCGAGCTTCATCGGGCTGAAGCGCGGGATGCGGTAGAGCTCCGCGAAGCTCTCCTTCTCACCGCTCGTCTTCGCGAGCGGCGGGCCCGCGCTCTGGCCGAGGCGCGCCTTGCGGCCGTTCTTCATGTAGTCGACGAGCCCGTCCATGCCCTTGTAGAGGCCGACCTCCGGCGCCTCTTCCATGCCGTAGACGCAGGCGCCGAAGGCCGCGTAGAGGTGCGAGTTCTCCGGCACGAAGATGAGCTCTTCGATCGGGATGTCCTTCGGGTAGTCGTAGCCGCGCTCGTCCCAGACCTCGGGGATGCGCTTGCGCCAGCACTCCTGCAAGAAGGGCAGGTAGGTGTTCGGGCCGCCGAGCAGCAGCACCTTGTGCTTGAGCGTCGAGCCGCGCGTGAGCACGCTGAGGTTCTGCAGGACGATCGCGTCGGCCAGCGAGCAGAGGATCTCCTGCGAGGGGATGCCGCTCTTCACCAGGTTGACGATGTCGGTCTCGGCGAACACGCCGCATTTCGCGGCGACGTGGTGGAGCTTCTCGTCGTCGAAGTGCACGAGCACGGCCTTCTCGGGCGGCAGGCCGACCTTGATCATGCACTTGTCGATCGTCGCGCCCGTACCGCTCGCGCACTTGTCGTTCATCGACGGCTGCGCCGTCTTCTCGCCGGTGCGCGGATCGCTCGAGAACATGATGATCTTGGCGTCCTGGCCGCCGAGCTCGATCACGCTCTGCACGTCGGGGTGCTGGTGCTCGACCGCGAGCGTGACGGCGTTCACCTCCTGCACGAACTTCGCGCCGAGCGACGGACAGAGCGGCAAGGCGCCCGAGCCCGTCATGAAGACGCGCCAGGCGCTCTTCGGCGAGTGGGGGAAGCTCGCCTCGATGGCGGTGAGCAGGTCGACGACCTTCTCGGGCTGCTTCGTGTGGTGGCGCTGGTAGTCGCTCCAGAGCACCTCGAGCGAGTCCGGGTCGAGGGCCACGGCCTTCACGGTGGTGGAGCCCACGTCGACGCCGACGACGATGGGAGAGGTCCGGGGGGAAGCTGCTTGGGTCATCGGGGCTCTCTCGCGTTGCGCTCGGTGCTCGAAGGCGGTCGAGAAGCATCTCGGCGCGCCCTCCCCACAGCGACTGACTGATGGGTCAGTCAGTGCTAGCAGAGCCCTCCGGCGAGCGGCAACACGGCATCGTCTTGTGACGTTACGGAATGTGTGGCCTCGGCCCACGCGGCCGCGCGGCGCAGAGCCTGCGCTGGCCCGATCTTCGGGTGGGCTGCTCGTTGACCGGGCGCGCAGGCTTCGTGCATCGTCCCCGCGATCGCGCCGAGGGCAGCATCGCCCGCGCGGGCGGGAGCGCGTGGCCACCGAGCGAGTCGACAAGAAGGAACGCCGCCAGGAGCTCTTGCGAGCGGCGCGCGACGTCTTCGCCAGGAAGGGCTACCACGACGCGAAGGTCGAGGACGTCTGCGCGGCGGCCGGCGTCGCGAAGGGCACCTACTACCTCTACTTCAAGGACAAACGCGCCGTGCTCGAGGAGCTCGTCGACGGGCTCTTCGTGCGCCTCGCGGCGGCGATCCTGCGCGTCGATCCCGGGCTCGACGTGCCCGCGCAGGTGCAGCACAACATCCGCGCGATCGTGGCCGTCTTCCTCGACGACCCTGCGCTCACGCGCATCCTGCTCTCCTACGCGGCCGGGCTCGATCCGGCCTTCGTGAAGAAGGTGGCCGATTTCTACGAGGTCGTGCGCAGACAGCTCGGCGACGCGCTGCGCGACGGGCAGGGCCTCGGCATCGTCGCGCCCGGTGACGCCGACTTCTACGCGACGCTGACGCTCGGCGCGCTCAAGGAGGTGCTGCTCGAGGCCTCGAGCGACGCGAAGCCTCGCCACCGCGAGGAGATCGTCGGCAAGCTCTTCGCGTTTCTCGAGTCGGGCTACCTGCGCTTCGCGCTCGAGGCGGCGCCGGTCTCCACGCCCCCTCTGGCCACCGCGAAGCGCGGCAGCTCGACGCCGCAGCCACCCGCGGTGGCCGCCACGCCGAGGCCGCCCGCGGTCGCGCCACGCAAGCGCTGAGCGTGGCTCAGAGCGAGGCCTTCGCGCCCGTCTTGCCGAACTCGACGAGCTCGTAGACGTACTTGTCCGGGCCGGCCTCCGACTCGATGCGCACGACGCCGTTGGTCGGCACGGCGGGGTGGACCCAGGTCTTGTTCTTGAACTTCATCTGGAGCATCGGCACCTGCCCCTCGCGGTCGTAGATCATGCAGCCGCGGAAGCTGCCTGCGGGCACGGTCACGTCTTCGCGGCGCTTCTCCACGGCCGCGTCCGGGTAGGAGAAGATGTCGAGCTGTTGGTGCAGCATCTTCTGCGCCATGCCGAGCTGCGCGCCCGAGAGGCTGAGCACGGGGCCTGCGCCCGTCTTCAGCTTCGCCTCGAGGATGTCGAGGCCCGAGGCGCGCCGGCGGTCGCGCACCTTCACGAGCCCCTGCACGATCACGTTGCCCTGCGGTCCAGGGGTCTCGATCTCCACGCGGACCTGATCGCCCTCCACGCTGAGGATCTCGATGAGCTGATCGCCCTCGACCTTGCCGTTCTTCGTCACGCGCAGGCGCGAGAAGGAGCCTGCCAGGATGGGCGGCGCGTCGAAGCTCGTCGGCGTGGGGAAGTCCTTCGCGTCGCCCGAGGCCGCGCTCGCCGTCGCAGAGGGCTCGCTCTTCGCGTCCTTCTTCTTCGAGGACTTCTTCTTCTTGGGCTCGTCCTCGCTCTCGTCGCTCTCCTCCTCGGCGTCGTCGGCGCTCTGCTTCGACGACTTCGAGCCGTCGGCTCCGAGCAGGCCGCCCACCGCGTCGCAGGCGGTCGTCGAGGTGAACAGCGCGAGCAAGAGCCAAGCGGCGAGGGGGCGGATCGTCATGGGCGCGAGGGTTAGCGCCGAGTCGGTGGAGAGCGCAAGCGCATCGTCGGACGAGCAAAGAAAACGCCGCGCCACCCCGTGGGGCAGCGCGGCGCTTGCGTGCGTGCGGACCGAGAGCGCCCCTCGCAGTGGGGCACGCTCGGGCCGCGGGTGGGGTCAGCTCACTGGCAGTAGATGTTCAGGCCCCAGCTGTTGAAGGTGCCGTCGTCCGACGAGGGGAACTCGTCGGTCACGAGCAGCGTCCAGGTGCCGCTGGCGTCCACGCCCTGGAAGTCCGTGAGTGGCTCGGCGGGCGTGAGGGTCAGGGGGTAGTTGCCGATGATGTTGTCGGCGCTGTCGAAGGCATCGGCCTTGAGCAGCACGAGCGTCCCGTCCGGGGCCTCGAGCAACAGCGAGACGTCGCCGCGGTACACGTGGGTGATGTCGATGTCGACGTTGATACTGTCGACCGTACACGGACCCGCCAGCGAGATGGTGCTCTCCACGAAGGTCGGGCTCGCGCCGAAGGGCGCGTTCGGCATCGCCGTGCCGGTGAGGTCGGGCGGCCCGAGCGGCGCGACGACATCGATCGTGAGCGCGTAGGTGCCGCCCGGAGAAGCCGAGCTGTACGCGTCGACGACGACGTAGATCGTCTCGGTCATCGCCGAGTTGTTGACGTAGCTGAGCGACTCCACGCCGCCGCTGTTCGCGTCGCGGCGGACGATGCAGCTGCCGGTGATGTTCGGGCATGCGCTCGAGGCGACGAGCACCATGTCGAAGCCGCTGCCGGTGGTGCTCGCGCTCAGCGTATTCCCCGCGGGAACCTGGACGGCGTACACGACGTCGTTGCCGAGGCCCTGGCCACTGCCCGTGGTGCAGGTGTAGTTGCTGTAGTCGTTGGCCTTGCCACTCGCGGTCGTCGTGCTGCCCGAGTAGGTGCCGGGCCCGACGACAGGCGCCGTTGCGCAGGTGTCGGCGCCGAGGTCCTGCACGCACACCGAGGGCGTGCCCGAGCAGAGGAAGCCCGGCTCGACCTGGCACATGGCTGAGCAGCCGTCGCCGTTCATCGGCGTCGCCTGGGCGTCGTCGCATTGCTCGCCCGTCTCGATGGTGCCGTTGCCGCAGACGGGCGTCGTCACCGCGAAGCGGACGTCGTAGGTGGAGGTGGAGCTCGGCGTGCCCGAGAAGGACTCGACCACGACGTAGTAGGTGCCCGTGGTCGGCGCGAGGTAGACGGCTCCGGGGCCCGTCTCACCGAAGTCGACCGAGGCGTTGCAGGCCGTGGCTCCGCAGGTCGTGCCCAGGATGTGGATGAGCACGTCGAGGGTGCCGAACTCGGTCACGCTCAACACCTGGCCGGCGTTCAGGTCGATCGAGAACACCATGTCCGGGCGCTGGCTGGTGCTGGTGTTCGACACGCAGCTTGCGTCGCTGAACGTGTAGTTGTTGCCGAACTGCGCGATGTTCGACCCCGTGAACGTGAAGCCGTTCGAAGCGACGATGGGATCGTTGCACGCGCTGCCCTCCGGCGCCGCCGTGCAGACGCTCGGTGTACCGGAGCAGACAAAGCCGGGCTCGACCTGGCACATCGCCGAGCAGCCATCGCCGTTCATGGGGGTCGCCTGCATGTCGTCGCACTGCTCACCGGGCTCGAGCACGCCGTTGCCGCAGACCGGCGTGAGGCAGGAGACCGTGAGGTCGAAGGTCGAGGTGTTCGCCTGGTTGGGTGCGCCGAAGATGTCGTAGACGACGACGACGCGCTGACCAGCGGCGACGAAGACGTTCGACACCGTCTCGTTGCTCGAGCCGCTCGTCGCGCTGCCCAGTACAGGGAGCTGGTCGGAGCAGGTTGCGGCATTCTCACCGTCGAGCAAGTAGAGATCGTAATCGCCGGCCGACGCGCCGGTCTTCGTCGTGGAGACCGTGAGGTAGGTGTCGGTCGGGTTCTCGAAGACGAAGACCCGCTCCTTGCCCGGGTACACGAAGGTGTTCCCGGCATAGTCGTCGAAGTTCATGCCCAGGCCGTCGGCCGTGTCGGCCTGGATCGTGCCGGACGTGCAATCGAGCGCAGGTGCATAGGCCTCGTCGCAGAAGGCCGGCATGCCGCCGCCGGTGCCCATGCCGCCGCCGGTGCCCATGCCGCCGCCGGTGCCCATGCCGCCGCCGGTACCCATGCCGCCGCCGGTACCCATGCCGCCGCCGGTACCCATGCCGCCGCCGGCGCCGCCAGTGCCGATGCCGCCGCCGGCGCCGCCCTCACCACCGGTTCCGCCCCCTTCGCCGCCACCGCTCGACGTGGAGGTGGTCGTGGTCGTGGAACTCGTGGTCGTCGAGCTGGTCGTCGTCGTGGTCGTGGTCGTGGTCGTCGTCGAGCTCGCGCCCTCGCCGCCTTCGCCGCCGCCACCGGTGCCGCTGGTGTCGTCGCCACAGGCCGCGAGCGCGAGGCCCGTCAGCAGTGCAGGTACAAGTACTTTACGCATGCGTCCTCCAGGTGGAGGACATGCGCCCTCCGGCCAGAAGGACTGCGACGGCGACGGCGGCGCCGCAAGGGTGTTCAGCCCTCGGGGCAGGGCCTCGACGCCTCGCGGACCGACGCCACGGGGCGTCGTCGACGCTCGACCGCGCCAGGCGCGCTCCTAGAAGCGGAGCACCATCAACAGGAGCACCACCAACTTCAGCAGGTGGCCGATGCCCACGAGCATGCCGACGCGCCCGCCGAGCGCGCGCAGCTCGCGGCCCTCGCCTGAGGCGAGCGCCTCGCCGAGCTTGGCGATCGCCGGGCGCAGCATGGCGAGCTCGAGCGCGAGCGCGACGAAGCTCAGGCTGAGCCCGGCGTGGATCGTGGGGCGCACCTGCCCGAAGCCGCCGTACGCGAAGATCATCGCGAGGCCGGAGGCGATCGTGAGCAGGCCGCCGACGAGACCGATGCTGACCGCGCGGCCCACGCGCCCTGTGAGCAGATCGGTGTGTGGCTTGCCGAGCGCGAGCGTCTTGCGCACGTCGCCTGGCGCGCTCATGGCAGCGAAGAACCAGAGGCCCATGCCGAGGAAGTGCACGAGGCGCAGGGCAGAGAGGAGGTGAGGGCTCATCGGGTGGCTCCGTCGTCACGCAGGCTGAGGGTGCTCTCGCGCGCGGCGAGGCAAGCCTCGCTACCCACGGGAAAGACGCTGCAGTTGAAGGGTCGCAGCGCGTAGATCTGGCACTTGTTGTCGCTCTGTAGATGCTGACACGGCCCGGGCGCGGCCCAGCGCAGCGTGAGCTTGCCGTCGCGCGAGCGCTTCACGTATCGGCTCGTGGTGAGATCGGGGCGGCCGCCTTCACGGAAGCGCTCGAGGTCGTCGGCGTCGAGCAGCACGTTGGAGTCGTGGCAGCAGGCGCCGCAGTCGAGGCAGTCGAGCTCGAGCTTGCGCGTGGGGCCCTCGAGCGCCCCGTCGCGCTCGCACCAGTCGAGCACCGCGTCGATCGAGTGTTTGCCGACACGCGCGCTGGCGAGCCCCTTGCCGGGCCCCTCGGGCACTCGGCGCCACAAGCGCTGCTCGAGCGCGAGCACGGCCCAGTGCCCCAGCTCCGAGATGCGCCCGTCGGCCCCCACCGGCAGCCACATGTCGATGCGTTTGTCGTCGTGCACGATCGCGGCCGCGCCGCCTGCGCGCACGTGCTCGGCCGCGCGCGAGGCGTGGCGGGGGACGAAGCGACGCCAGACGGGGCGGAGTACGGTGGACGAGGACATGAGAAGGCTCCCGCGCATGTAGGCCCGAGCGGCGCGCTCGGTCAACTGCTCGCGCAGTCGTCGGGGCTCGCCGCACGGCGGAGCGGGCAGCTCCCCGAGCGCTCTTCGGCCCGGCCCGCTCCGAGTCTTCAGTCGGCCGCGCAGCGGAAGCCCACGGTCACGAGCGAGGCCTCCGCGGGGATCGAGAAGCGGTGGGTCGCGAGCAGCGCGGCCTCGCCGTCGAAGAAGCTCGCGCCCCGAACCACGCGCGCGCTCGATGGAGCGCGCTTCGGGTCGGTGCCGCCCGTGAGCTCGCCGTAGCCATCGGCGGTCCACTCCGAGACGTTGCCGGCGAGATCGTAGACGAGCTCCTCGGTGCGGTCCTGCGCGTAGCTGCCCGAGACGCAGCTCTCCACCTCGACGCCGGGCTGGCGACAGCCGACGTTGCGGTCGAAGCAGGCGACGTCGCAGGCCGGCGCACCACCGCCCCAGGCATGGCGCCGCCCATTCGCACCTCGCGCGGCGAGCTCCCATTCGGCTTCGCTGGGCAGGCGGGCGCCGACGAAGGCGCAATAGGCCTCCGCTTGCGCGGCCGTCACGCAATTCTGTGGGTGGTCGTCGGCGCCGCGCCTCGCATTGCAGCGCGATTGCCAGACCTCGGCATAGTCGGGGTCGTCGGGGTTCGAGGCCTTTTCGGCCGGGGTGCAACGGCCGGCGTTCACGCACGCGCGATAACGGGCCACGGTCACCTCCTGCCGATCCAGCCAGAAGTCGCGGCTGATCCGCGTATCGACGCTGCCCGTGCCCATGGCGAAGGCCGCCGCGCGGATCTTCACCATGTCGGCCGAGGGAGGCGTGCTCGGGGCGGTGGGCTCGGTGCCAGCGCCCGTGCCGCCCGCGCCGGCGTCGGGGAGCTCGGGGCTCGCCGCCGAGGCGCTGGCGCTGGGCAGCGCCGCGACGCTGGCCGAGGGCTTGGGCCCCGGCCTCTTCGCGGAGGGCGCTGCGCTCGCCGAGCCGTTGGCCCTCGGCGGCTTCGTCTCGTCTGCGAAGAAGGTCGCGTAGGCGAAGGCGCCGCCCCCGATGAAGAGCCCGAGCGCGAGCAGCGGACCGAGCCAGCTCGTGATCGAGCCCTTGCGCTCGAGGTGCGCGGGCAAGGCGCCCGCGCCCGGCGACGAGGAGACGCGCGCCGGCGCGGCTCCGCTCGAGCCGCTCGAGCGGCGCTCCGCACGCTCGCCCTCGGGGGTCTCGGACATCGGGTCGTGCTGGGCGTCCTTCGCGGACGACGCGCCGCCCGCGCGCCCTCGACGCATCGACTCCGCGGGCAGCGTGGGCCCTAGCAGCGAGCCGCTCGACCCGGCGCGCGCGCGCGCGCCCGCGGGGCGTGAGGCGCCACTCTCGAGGCGCGTCGCGCCGGCGACGGAGCTCGAGGCTCCGGTATCGCCGGGCTCGGGCAGGGTGTCGTAGCCCTCGATCCCGGCGGCCGCCTCGAGCTCCGCCCAGAAAGAGCCTGCGTCGGGGTAACGCTTCTTGGGCTCGACCTCGAGCGCTCGCGCGAGCACCGCTTCGACCGCGTCGCTCACCTCGACGCCCCGCGCGCGCAGCGTGGGCCGGAAATCGGGGTCGGCGGAGGCGACGTAGAGCTCCGTCGGATCGTCGCCCTCGAGCGCCTTCTTGCCCGTGACGCACTCGACGAACACCAGCGCGAGCGCGAAGACGTCGGTCCAAGGGCCGGTCGCGCCTCGCTTCTTGTTGAACTGCTCCGGTGCGCCGTAGCGAGGCGTGAAGGCGGTCGGGGCCTGGGCCGTCGACTCGAGCGCCGTGGTGCGCCCGTAGTGCTCCGAGAGCACCTTCGCGATGCCGAAGTCGAGCACCTTGAGCGTGCGGCTGCCGCCCACCTCGGTGAGGATCAGGTTCGCGGGCTTCACGTCGCGGTGCGCGATCTTCTGCTGGTGGGCGATCGCGAGGGCCCGCGCCGCGGGCCCCAAGAGCTCGATGGCCGCGGCCACGCTCATGCCGCCCTCGCCGCGCTCCTCACGCTGCTTCAGCACCGCGCCGAGCGTCTGCCCCTCGAGCCACTCGAGCACCAGGTAGGGCACCCAGCGCTCCGAGGGCGTCGTGAAGGCGCCGACGTCGAGCGCCTGCACGATGCCGCTCGAGAGCTTCGACAGACGGTGGAGCAGCCGCCCTTCGTCCTGGAGCTTCTCGAGCAGCTCCGCGCGCCCGGCCTCGTCGAGGTCTTGAGGCACCTTGAGGCACTTGATGGCGATGAGCTCGCCGAAGCCCTTGTGCACGCCGCGGTAGACCACGCCGAAGCCGCCGTCGCCCACCACCGACGCGACGCGGTACTTGCCGTCGATCGTCACGCCAGCCAGGTCGAAGGGATCGCGCTCGCTCACTCGGAGGGCGTCTAGCGCGGGTGGGCGCGCGCACCAAGCCGAGCCCGCGCGCCCCGCGCTTGCTCGCGTCGCCGGCCGCTGGTACTCCGGCCCCGCCATGACGACCTCAGGACGAAGCGAGCTCGCCGTTCCAGGGCCCTTCGACGAGGCCTTCCTCGCCGACCTGCCCTATTCGCCCGAGGTCCTCTTCTTCGACGAGCTGCTCGAGCTCGACGCCGAGCAGCGCCTCGTGCGCTGCCGCATGCCTACCTCCGAGGACATGCTGCTCACGCGCTCGCAGCGCGCCCACCCGGTGCGCCACCCGCGTCACGTCGCGGGCGCCGTCATGGTGCACGCGACGGGCATGCTCGGCTTCGTGCACGCCTACCATCTGCTCGGCCTGCGCCACCACGAGGGCTGGATCGGCTACGGGACCCACCTGCACAGCGCCGTGTTCCGCAAGCTCGTGCAGCCCGGCGAGCCGATCATCGCGACCTGTCGCGCGATCAAACAGCGCCTCGGCGCGGAGCGGCACTTCGTGCGCTACGCCTTCGAGTTCAGGCACGAGGGGCAGATCTGCTACCAGAGCGAGCAGTCGGCCGTGTGGATGCGCGTGGCCGAGGGTCAGGCGCCGAGCGCCGAGCTCTGAGCCGCCAGGGCCCGTGCCTCGAGCGCGCTCGCTCACCGAGCGTCTCGACTCCGGCGCGCGGAGGTGGCAAACCCGGCCGGGTCATGTCGGACGCCGAAGACGAGCTCGACTGTGCGCAAGAGGGGGTGCTGCTCCGCCCGCTCGAGCTCGCCACGATCGTGGTCTCGGGCTCGGAGCGCGTCTCCTGGCTCAACGGTCTGGTGACCTGCGATCTCTCGAAGAAGGCCGCAGGCGACGCCGCCTACGGCCTGAAGGTCCAGAAGACCGGCAAGATCGAGGCGGAGCTGTGGATCCTGCTCGGCCCGGAGGACGCGCTCGTCGGTGTGCGTCGTGACAAGGCCGCCGAGCTGCTCGAGGTCTTCGATCGTCACCTCGTGATGGAAGACGCCGAGGTCGCGCTCGAGGAGGCTCCGCGGAGCTGGTGGATCGCCGTCGGACGGCGCGCCTCCGACGCATCTTCTCGTGCGCGCGACGCCGGCGCACGTGCCGGGCTGACGATGCGCGGCGGCCTGCCCACGGCGGTGATCACCGTCGCCGGCGACGGCGTGGCGGTGCGGGAGAGGGTGCTCGCGGACTGCGAGCCGGCGCTGGTCGCGACCGAGCCGGGCTGGACGCGTGTGCGCGTCGAACACGGCATCCCCGAGTGGGGCGTCGATTTCGACGACAAGCACTTCCCCCAGGAGGCCTCGCTCGAGATGGACGCCGTCTCCTTCACGAAGGGCTGCTACCTCGGGCAGGAGGTCGTCTTCATGCTCGAGAAGCGCGGGCACGTGAAGAAGCGGCTCGTGCAGCTCGTGCTCGAGGGGGACACCGAGCTCGGCGCGACCATCGAATCGCTCGAGGGCGAGCCCCAAGGACAGGTCACGAGCGTCGCCAATCGCCCCGCGCGCAGCCTGGCGCTCGGCTGGGTCAAATACAAGCAGGCCGCCGACGACACCGAGCTCCGCGTGCAGGGCGTGACCGCCCGCGTGACCGCGCTGCTCGCCGTGCGACCGAGCTGAGCCCGGCGTCGCGCGCCGGCCGCGCCGCGCGCATTCACGCTCGTCGCGCGATGGCGGCCATGGAACGACGAGGGGCGACCTCCACGTGGAGGCCGCCCGTCTCGTCACCGACGCGCTCACCCGTAGAGGGCGCGCCCATTCGGCTCAGGGGAAGATCTCGCGCTCCTCGTAGACCTTCTTGATGCGCTCGAGCGCGACGCCGTAGGCGGCGACCCGCAGCGAGCACTTCTTCTGGCGGGCGAGATCGTTGACCTCGCGCCACGCGCGGCGCATCGCCTTCTCGAGCCGCTCGTCGACCTCCTCGAGCGTCCAGCTCTCGCTGCGCTTGTTCTGGACCCACTCGAAGTAGCTGACGGTCACGCCGCCCGCATTGGCGAGCACGTCGGGGAGGATGTCGATGCCGCGGTCGATGAGGATCTTCTCGCCCTCGGGCGCGAGCGGGCCATTGGCACCCTCGGCGACGAGCTTCACCTGCAGCGCCTTCGCCTCGGCCTCGCCGACCTGGTTCTCGAGCGCGCAGGGGGCGAAGATGTCGGCCTTGATCTTGAAGAACTCGTCGCGCGTGATGGCCTTGCCGGCGGGGTAGCCGCCGATCGAGCCCGTCTTCTTCACGTAGTCCTGCAGCTTGTGCGGGTTGAAGCCCTCGGGGTTGTAGAGGTAGCCCGAGTGGTCGCCGACGGCGATCGTCGAGACGCCCATCTTGGAGAGGATGACGGAGGTGTGCGAGCCGACGTTGCCGAAGCCCTGCACCGTCATCGTCGAGCCTTCGAGGTTGAAGTTCTTCTCCTGGGCCCAGTACTCGATGCAATGCACGAGCCCCTGCGCGGTCGCCTTCTCGCGGCCCACGGTGCCACCGGAGGCGATGGGCTTGCCCGTGACGACGCCCTTCACGGCCTGCTTGCCGGAGTGGCCCATCATGTTCATGTACGTGTCCATCGCCCAGGCCATCGTCTGGGCATTGGTGCCCATGTCCGGCGCGGGGATATCCGTCTCCGGGCCGATGTTGTCGCCGAGCGCGTGGATGAACCGGCGCGTGATTCGTTGCAGCTCCGCACGCGAGACGCTGCGCGGGTCGAACTTCACGCCGCCCTTGCCACCGCCATAGGGCAGGCCCATGAGCGCGCACTTCCAGGTCATCATCGAGGCGAGCGCCTTGACGTCGTCGAGCGAGACCGACTCGTGGAAGCGAATGCCGCCCTTGAAGGGACCGAGCACGTTGTTGTGCTGGATCCGGTAGCCCTTGAAGAGACGAATCTCGCCATTGTCCATCTTCACGGGGAAGTGGACGATGACCTCGTTCTTCGGCTGGCTGAGGATGAGGCGGATGTACTCGGGCAGGCCGATGACCTGCGCGGCCTCGTCGAGGTACTTCTGGATGACTCCGAAGAAGTCGTACCGCGGCGGGACCTGCTTGATCGACTGTGCGATGTTCGACGTGGACGGGGGCGGTGCGGGCAATGACTCGCTCATGAGTCGCCGTTCTTAGTCGCACTGCGAGGGCTCTTCAACGTCGCTCGGTGAGCTCGCAGGTGGCGCTGCACCGATTCTTTCCATCGCGCGCTGCGTCAACGCGACGCGTTGTCTCGTCGCCGAGCTTCGATGCGCGGAGCTCGAGCGTGTCTCAGATCTGAGATGCGCGTCCGCTCGGATTGGGCGTCAGCGCACGAACAGCACGTAGAGGTACGCGATCGTGCCGGTGACGAGCAGCGCGTCGACGCGATCGAGGATGCCGCCGTGGCCGGGCACGACGCCGCCCGAGTCCTTCACCCCGACCGAGCGCTTGAGCAGCGACTCGCCGAGATCGCCCGCCTGGCCGAGCGCGCCGCCGACGAGCCCGAGCGCTACCGCGTGGCTGACCGGCAGCGAGCTCAGGTAGCCGAAAGAGCCGAGCAGGGCGCCGGCCACGCTGCCGCCCAGGCCGCCGATCGCGCCCTCGACGGTCTTCTTCGGGCTGACGGCAGCGTAGAGCTTGTTCTTGCCGAGGAAGCGCCCGGCGAAGTACGCGCCCGTGTCGCTGAGCCAGGACAGCATGAGCGCGAGCACGACGAAGCCTGGGCCGTCGCTGCCTGCGTCGCGCTTGAGCAGCGCCAGGGTGGCCATGCCCGCGCCGACGTAGAGCGGCCCGAAGCTGAGCGAGCTGAGGCGCAGCGCGGCCGTGCGCATGTCGCCGAGCCTCGCGAGCACCACGAGCTGGCTCAGGATCGGCAAGGCGAGCATCATCGCGACGAGAATCTTCGCGTCCATGCCGTAGTGCCAGAGCACGAGCAGCACGCCGATCGTCTCGAGCACGGCGATCGTCTGACTGAGGCGGTCGTCGGGGTGCAGCATGCCGTAGAGCTCGTAGGAGCCGACGACGGCTGCGGCGGTGATGAAGGCGAGCCAGGCCCAGTTCGGCCCCAGGTAGAGCAGGGCGAGGATGAGCGGCGCCGCGACGAGCGCCGAGAGCACGCGCATCGCGAGGTTGGACGGCGGCTGCTTGCCTGCGCTCGGCGGGGCGCTCTCGCTCGAGCTCGGGGAGCTTTGCGCGTCGAGCTTCGGGGGGTCGAGGTCGGCTCGTTCGGTCACGGACGCTTGGCTCCCTCGGGCGCAGGGTCGACGGCGATCGAGCCCAGGCGGCGCGATCGGTCCTGGTAGACGTGGATGGCTTCGAAGAGGTCGGCTTCGTCGAAATCGGGCCAGAGCCGGTCGGAGAAGACGAGCTCCGAGTTGGCGGCGCCGTAGAGCAGGAAGTTCGACAGGCGCTGCTCGCCGCCCGTGCGAAGGATGAGCTCCGGCTCCCCAGCGGAGAGGCTCGGCATCCTCGACGAGACGAGCGCCGCATCGATCGCGCTCGGATCGAGCTCACCGCTCGAGGCCTCTCGCGCGAGGCGTTGCGCCACGAGCGCGATCTCCTCGCGGGCCCCATAAGAGAGCGCCAGCGCGAGCGTCATGCGGTCGTTGTCGGCCGAATCGCGGGCGAGCGGGTCGAGCGCGTCACGCACGAAGGGCGGCAGGCGCGAGATGTCGCCGATCGCCACGAGACGGATGCCGTTCTCCAGGATCTCGTCGCGCTCGCGGAGTAGGTAGTCCTCGAGCAGACCCATCAAGGCGTCGACCTCCCCACCCGGGCGGCCCCAGTTCTGCTCGCTGAAGGCGTAGAGCGTGAGCGCCGACAGGCCGAGGCGCCGCGAGGCGCGCACGACGCGGCGCACGGCGGCCGAGCCCTCTCGGTGCCCAGCCTCACGCGGCTCGCCGCGCAGCTCGGCCCAGCGGCCGTTGCCGTCCATGATGATCCCGACGTGACGGGGGAGGTTCCGAGCCTCGACGAAGGGCATCGCGCCCGGCCACCTTCGCGCGGGTCGCCCCGCGCGGAAAGGACAAAGAGCGGGAGTTGACGGCGACGCGCCCGCTCGGCATGACTCGCGGTCATGAGCCAAGGGGTCGGTCTGACGGTCACGCTGCGCGTCCGCATGGGCGCTCACGACGCGCACTACGCCGGTGAGCTCGTCGACGGCGCGCGCATGTTGGCGCTCTTCGGCGACGTCGCGACGGAGCTGCTCATCCGCCTCGACGGCGACGAGGGGCTCTTCCGCGCCTACGAGATGGTCGAATTCCTCGCCCCGGTGATGGCAGGTGACTACATCGAGGCCACCGGCGTCATCACGCGCGTCGGTGCCTCGAGCCGCGCGATGGCCTTCGAGGCGCGCAAGGTGATCCAGAGCGCGCGCCGCCCGGATCTGCCCGCCTCGGCCGCCGACGCGCTCGCCGAGCCGATCGTCGTCTGCCGAGCCGTAGGCACCTGCGTCGTGCCGAAGGCGCTGCAGCGTGAGCCGAGGCTCGTGCTCCCCTCGCTCAGCGCGACGGCGCCGGAGCACGCCGTGCTGCCCGAGCCTCGTCCGATCATCACGCCCGCGCCGCAGGTGATCGTCACGCCGCCGCCGAGCCACGTGATCCTCACCGCGGCCATCGTCGGCGCCGAGGTCACGCGTGAGCACACGCCGCACCTGCCGATCACCGCCGAGGAGATCGCCGACGAGGCGGCGCGCTGCCGCGACGCGGGCGCAGCCGTGATCCACCTCCACGTGCGCACGCCGGACGGCAGGCCGAGCCAGTCGTCGGAGCTCTTCGCCGCCGCGATCGACGCCATCCGCAGGAAGACCGACGTGATCGTGCAGACCTCCACCGGCGGCGCCGTGGGCATGAGCGTCGACGAGCGCTCCGGGCCGCTCGCCTGCAGGCCCGAGATGGCGACGCTCAACTGCGGGACGATCAACTTCGGCGACGAGGTCTTCGAGAACTCGAGGCCCCACATCCGAGAGCTCGCGCGTCGCATCCAGGCGGCCGGCAGCATGGCGGAGCTCGAGTGCTACGAGGTGGGCCACGTCGACGAGGCGCTCGCGCTCTTCCGGGAGGGCCTCATCGCGGAGCCGCTGCACTTCCAGTTCGTGCTCGGTGTGCCCGGAGGCATCGGCGCGCGCCCCGAGGTGCTGCGGTTCTTGGTCTCCCAGGTGCCGCGCGGCGCGACCTGGGGCGTGGCCGCGGTCGGCAGGCACCAGCGCCCGATGACGGAGCTCGCGATCGAGCTCGGCGGCCACGCGCGGGTCGGCCTCGAGGACAACATCTACCTCGACAAGGGGGTGCTCTCGGAGGGCAGCGCGCCGCTCGTGGCGCGCGCGGCAGACTTCGCCCGGTCGGTCGGGCGAGAGCCGGCGACTCCCGAACGCGCGCGCCAGCTGCTCGGTCTCGCCCCGGCGAGCGGCCCCGGCACGCCAGCGAGCTGATGCTCGCGTCGGGGCTCGCCGCGCACCTGCGGAGCCGTCGCGGCCTCTTCGCGGGCATGCTGCTGCTCGGGCTGCTGCTCGCGCTCCTGCCGGGCCCCGCGGCGCCGACGCTCGAGGGGCTCGCCGAGCAGCTCTCCTCCGCTTCGGGCACCGAGGTCGACGGCCGCGAGCTCGTGTGGTTGCGCTCCCGAGGTGTGTTCGCCGACCTCGCGGGTCGCGAGCTCGTCTTCATCGGGCGAGGCGCGGACTCTCGCGAGGTCTACCGCGCCCGCGTCATCGTGACGCCAGGTGGCCGCCCCGTCTTCGTACACGCGCTGCGCCAGCTCAGTGAGACCGAGCTCGCCGACGAAGAGGGCCTCGACGCTCGGGACGGTTGGGTCGGCTGGGGCGTCCGTTCGGGAGGGCGGCTGCGCTCCCTCGAATTCGGGCGCGCCGAATCCGTCGGGCTCGACGCGACGGCGCGCAGGGTGGTCGTCGTGCTTCCGGACGACGCAGGCGAGCCGCGCTGGGAGCTCGGGCGCGGCCTCGTCCGGCTCTCGCTCGGCGAGCGCGCCGTCGAGGTGTCGCTCGACGCCGCGGAGGCCCGACCTCGCGGCGTCGTGGCTTTGCTCGAGCTCGGGGAGAGCGGCGGGCTCGCCTCGGCGCGCCCACCCTGGGCGGGCAGAGCCGAAGACGTGCTCGTCGTGCCGGCGACCGTCTCGTCGAGGGAGGGCTCGCGCGACGGGCCCGAGGCCCCGGAGGATTACACGGCCGACGAACGATTCCCCGCGCAGCTCGTGGGCGCGCCCGAGCCGGTGCGCGTGCGGAGGCAGGGGGCGGCGGTGGCGTACCATTTCGACGGTCGACAGGTCGCTTGGCGACTCGTGCCCGGTGAGCGCGCCCCCAGGAGCGCGACGGGCGCGCGATACGCGGGCAGCGACCTGGGTGATTCACGCGAGGCGCAGCCGCTCGCGACCATTCGATGGAGCGCCCCCATTCGAGGGCCTGGCTCGACGTCCTATGCATTCGACGGCGTCCTCTATGGGCCATCGAGTGGCGCCGTTCCCCATTTGTGGATTCATTCGCGCGGAGGTCTCGTGCTCGAGCCTGCCGCGGGGCGCGAGCTCCGCGAGGGGCTGCCCCGTTCCTTCGCCGCCCTCCTGGGGCAACCGGGCGTGCGCTCCTCCGTGGCGTTCTGCACCACGAGCGCGGGTCATTGGGTACTCGTCGACTCCGAGGACGGCGAAGAGAGCGCGCGCGCTCTCTTGCCGAGCTCCTGCGCGACCATAGCGACGATGCCCGTCGAGCTCCGCGTCTCGGGGCCGGGGGAGCCCGAGCTCTCGCGCGAGGGCCCCGCGCTCCTCGCCGTGCCGCGTCGGTTCGAGCCCGAGGTCGCGCCTCCTCGGGGTGAACGGTGGGCCCCGCGCCCGCCAGGCTCGGCCTCACCCGCGTGGGCGCCCTCGGTCTTCGGCACCTCCGAGCTCGAGCGCCTCGGCACGAAGCTCCGCCTGAGCTACGTGGACGCCTCGCGCTTCGACTGGGTCCTGCGTGCCGGGGAGCGCGAGCGACCGGCGCGAGGAGGGACGAGCTGGGCCACCGAGCTCGGACCGAGGCGCGAGCACGCGAGGCTCGCGCTCCCGCTCGCGAGCGGGCTGAGGCGAAAGCCTCGGGGCCTCCGCATCGAAGGGCAGAGCGGGCTGCCCTTCCGCTCGGGCGAGGCCCTTCTGCTCGTGGGGGAGGGGCGCGTCGCGCTCGAGGTCTCGGGCACCGGACTCGAGGAGCGCTCCCTGCACGCCAGCGAGCTGCGCATGACGGCGGACGGCGGACGGCTGCTCGCGGCCGCCCGCGAGCGCGGTCCCAGGCAGCGCCGAGCTGACCTCTGCGTCACGGCCTCAGGGGGGCTCTTGCTCGCCGAGGCCGACTTCGACAGCCACGAAGCGACGGCCTCGACGCTGCTCGAGCTGGGGTGCACACGTTCAGCGGCGCTCGATCGGGGCACGGAGTCCGCGTGGCGCCTCGACGCGGACGGCGACGCTCGCGGACCCTACGAGCGCACGACGCTGGTGGCCTTGGATCGTGTGCTCGCGGGCTTCGACGGGCGTCCGGAGCGGGCCGTGTCTCTGGAGACACCCTGAGCGACTTCTGCGCATGAGCGATGCGGATGAATCCCATGTGACTTCATGAAAACAATGGGTTGAGATCGAGTGGTGAGTCTCACGGGACACCTCTTCGGCGAGGTGATCGCGAGGGCTGAACCGGCTCCGCCGCGCGGGTGGAGCACGGCGAGCCGAAGGGCTCGGGCCTCGACGCAGCTCGGGGGCGCCGGAGCGGAGCACGGGTCCACAGGGTTGAGTAGGTCGTTCGGCTCCGGGCCCGCTGCACGGCCGAGCAGCGCCCGCCGCCCTGGATGCTTGCTCAGCTCCGAGCTCGGTCCTCGCTGGTGCGCCAGAGCTCAGGTGAGCCCCCGTGCCCGAAGCGAGGCGCCGATCGTCCGACGGCCGGCGCGGGCGTATTCGAGCGGGAGCGCGCGCCGCGCGGGCCCATTCACCTGAGAATGTTGGCCGCAGTTTTCCATCGGTGCGACGATGATGCTGCGGTCGAACATCGGGCCGTGCACGGGAGCGGCGGTGCCGCCTCGGCGCTCAGACGCTCCACGCTTCACTCACTCAGCGGCTCGAGGACGGAAATGTCGGAAGGCAACAACCTGGTCGGCGTCGATATCGGGACGAGCTCGATCAAGGTCTGTCAGCTCAAGGACACGAGGAAGGGCCCTCGGCTCATCAAGCTGGGGTTCACGTCCCTGCCGAGGCAGACGATCGTCGACGGTCACGTGCTCAACGCGCAAGCGGTCGTCGAGGCGCTCGAGCGGGTGTTCAACGAGGCGAAGATCAAGCAGCGCGACGTCGCGCTGAGCATCAGCGGGCAGGCGGTCATCATCCGCAAGATCACCGTGCCGATGATGACCAGCGCGGAGCTCGACGAGCAGATCCAGTGGGAGGCGGAGCAGCACATCCCCTTCGACATCAAGGACGTGCACGTCGACTACGAGGTGCTGCGTCGCAGGCCGGAGGCCGGTCAGATGGATCTGTTGCTCGTCGCTGCCAAGCGCGACGAGGTGAACGACTACACCGAGATCGCGAAGCAAGCGAAGCTCCGGCCGATGGTCGTCGACATCGACGCCTTCACCGTGCAGAACCTCTTCGAGTACAACCGCGGCATCCCGCCGGAGATGACCTTCGCGATCATCAACGTGGGCGCCAGCCTCGCCTCGATCAACGTGGTCTCCAAGGGGGCGAGCGCCTTCACGCGCGACATCGCGAACGGCGGCAACTACATCACCGAGCAGATCCAGAAGCAGCTCGGCGTGCCGTTCGAGCAGGCGGAGGAGTTCAAGTGCGCGAGCGTGCTCGGAGGCGGCGGCGTGCCCCCGCAGGTGCCGGGCATCATCGAGACGGTCTGCGACAGCATCGCCGGTGAGATCCAGCGCAGCCTCGACTTCTTCCACGCGACCAGCGGAGAGCCGGAGATGCACCGCATCTTCCTCACCGGCGGGTCGTCGAATCTTCCGCAGCTCACGAACGCGATCGCCCGTAGGTCGCGCGTGGGCGTGGAGCTCATCCCCCCGCTCGAGAAGATCGCGGTCGAGGGCAAGGATGTGAACCCGCAGCTCCTCCAGTCGAGGGCTGCTCAGCTCTGCGTGGCGCTCGGCCTCTCGATGCGCAAGGACAGGGAGCGACGGCTGTGATCCGAATCAATCTCCTTCCACAAAAGCAGCGAAAGAAGGCCGCAGGGCCCTCCGTCGCCAGCGGAGCCGGTGGCCAGAAGTGGCTGCTCTTCGTCCTGGCGGCGCTGGTGCTCGAGGCCGTCGCGTTCCTGATCTTCCACTCGAGCAAGGAGTCCGAGCTCGAGGCGCAGAACCAGAAGAACCGAGAGCTGCAGGGCCAGATCCAGAGCATCCAACAGCTCGTGCAACAGCACGACGCCGTGAAGAAGGAGCTCACCGAGCTGCGCGCGCGCGAAGACGCGATCGCCTCGCTGCAGAAGGCCCGAACCGGCCCCACGGCGGCGCTGCTCGAGCTCTCTCAGATCCTCACGACGGGCAAGGGCCCGACGGTGGATCCGGATCGCTACCAGGAGCTCAAGAAGAACAACCCGCTCCAGGTCTACAACCCGGGCTGGGACGCGCGACGCGTGTGGCTCTCGAACTACAAGGAGGAGCAACGGGTCGTGCAGATCGAGGGGTCGGCGCGTGACTCGAGCGACGTCTCCGAGCTCGCCTACCGCCTGAACGCCTCGTCCTACTTCTACGACGTGCGCCTCTTGCCCGGCAAACGCGCGACCGCCTCCGACTCGAGCGTCGTGAGCTTCGGCATGCAGATGAAGGTGAGGTACTGATGGCCGCCAAGGCAGGAGTGCTCGACCGCCTGTCGATGCCCGCGAAGTTCGTCTTCGGCCTGGTGCTCATGGCCGTCGTCGCGGTGCTGTACTTCGTGATGTTCTTCGCCGACATCGACGCCCAGATCGCGTCCGCGGTGTCCTCGGAGGCGCAGCTCCAGGGCGAGCTCGCCCGCGCCGAAGACGCGCGCGCCGCCTACCAGAAGGACGTCGAGGAGAAGACGCGCAAGCAGCAGCAGGCGCGCGAGCAGAAGAAGGTGCTGCCGGACGAAGCGGAGACCCCGGCCTTCCTGGCGGCGATCCAGGGCGTGGCGACGGTCTCCGGAATCCAGCTGAGCTCCTACAATCCCGAGGACGAGGCGCCGGCGCAGTACTACGCGAAGGTGCCGATGTCGCTCGCGATCAAGGGGCGCTTCCACCAGATCGCGCGCTTCTTCTACGGCGTCGGTCAGCTCGACCGCATCATCAACATCGAGGACATCGAGATCAAGGTCGTGCAGGCCTCGGCGCTCAGCGACGAGGTCAGCGTCGAGGTGAGGTGCCTCGCCACCGCCTTCCGGGCGCTGGGCGCGGGCGATGCTGGCGGAGCCGGCGGACGGCGGAGGCGCTAGTCATGAATCGCATTTGGATCCTCGGAGCGGCGCTCACCCTCTCCCTGCTCGGCTGCGAAGACGAGCCGGTGGCTCCGCCTCCTCCCACCGACCCTCAGCAGCCCGCGACCGTCGGAGCTCAGCCTGCGCCTGGCACGCCCGCGGCGCCCGGCGCTCCGACGACGGGCGACCAGTCTGGGCTGCCGCCGCTCCCCGACCGCGAGATCAGCGAGCGCGACTTCCTCGAGTCGCCCACCAACCGCGACCCCTTCCGCGCCTTCGAGGACACGACCCAGGCCAAGGAGACGCGGCGCGTGGAGACGCAGCGACGCGTCGTGGTCGCGAACTACGCGCTCGAAGAGCTCAAGATGTCCGGCATCGTCTCGGGCGGGGCGGGCCGCGTGCTCGTCACCGATCCCACCGGGCTCGGCCACGTGCTCAAGGTGGGGGACTTCGTGGGCAAGGCCGAGGTGGTGCACAGCGGCGGCCCTGGAGGAGCGAGCGTGTCGATCAACTGGCGGCTCGACCGGATCCGCGACAACGACGTGGTGTTCGTGCGTGAGGATCCTTCGCGACCCGACGTGCCGGCCACCACCAGGGTGCTCTCGCTCCGCACGAAGGAGGAGCTGAACCCTCAGATCCGCACGGGCGTCCGCAACGCGGCCCTCGAGAACGAAGACTGAACGCGGTCGGGTCCGGTGTCGGCGCGAGAGCTGCGCGCCGGCCCACCCTCTGGTGACGAAGCGGCGGCGCCCCCCCAGGCGCCGCCCTTTTCGCGTTCGCGCCTCGCTCTGGGCCTTCGCGCCCACGCGGGCGGCTCCTCCCGGAACATCGGCTGCCGCAAATTGGGCCGTTCCGATCTCGGCGTTCTAACGTCTTCGATCGATGAAGAGCCCCAAGCTGCGTAGCCTAACGCGCGCCGCGTCCTGCGGGAGAGCTCGCCACGGTTCGTCGACCTGGTTTGCGGGGGTGGGTGTCTGGATCCTCACGGTGATGATCGCCGTGACGGCCTCCGCTGCACCGACCGTCCACAAGGTCACCGACGTAGCGCTGAGCGCTCCACGCGAAGGCGCTGCGCGCATCGTGATCAAGACCACCGGTCGCGTGACCTACGGCGCGCGCATCGCCGATGGTGGCAAGCGAATCCTGCTCGACGTGCACGGCACGGTCGTCGCGGGGGCGCCTGCTGCGATCGTCGAGGGCAACCGGGTCGTCGCTGGCGTGATGACCCAGTCGTTCCGCGAGTCGAACACCACGCGCGTCCTGCTCCAGCTCGCCAAGAGCGCGGAGTACTCGGTCAGCGTCGAAGACGACCACGTCGTGGTCGACCTCGAAGAGGCCGAGAAGACCGCGCCGATGTCTCGCCGCGCACGCGTCGAGCGCGCGCCGAGTTCGGCGGCCGCGATCAACGAGGCCGCCTCGGTCCGCGACGTGCGCTACGGCCGCCTCGGGAACCGAGAGCGCATCGTCGTCGAGCTGTCGCGAGGCGTCCGGCCCGTCGAGGTCGCGTCCAAGCGCTCGATCAAGATCGAGCTCAAGGGGGCGGCCCTCCCGGCCTCGCTCGAGCGCATGCTCGACGTGGGGGCCTACGGCGGCGCGGTGCAGAGCGTCTCTTCGTACCGGAAGCTCGGCGCCGAGGACACCACCGTGGTCGAGATCGAGCGCAGCCCGGGCTCGGAGCACTCCATCACCACCGAAGGCAACAGCGTGGTCTGCGTCGTCGCCTCCGGGCGCCTCGCCTCGAGCGAGAGCGGACGCGGCCTCGATGGCGGCGCCGCGCGCCGAACCAAGACGGTCGCCCGTGAGGACGACTTCTCGCTCCCGACGGTCGAGACCTCGATCGAGCCCGAGCAGGCCGACGCTGCGCTCCCGGGCATGGCTGCCCAGGCCGAGGGCACCGAGGGCGCCGCCCGCGCGACGGGACGACGCATCGACCTCGACCTCAAGGACGCCGACGTCCACGACGTGCTGCGACTGCTCGCCGACGTCGGCCGCGTGAACATCATCACGGCCGACAACGTCTCGGGCAGCGTCACGATCCGCATGCGCAACGTGCCCTGGGATCAGGCGCTCGAGACGGTGCTGCAGGCCAAGGGGCTCGGCATGGTCCGCCGCGGCAACCTGATCCGCGTCGCGCCGCTCGCCGACCTCAACAAGGAGCGCGAGCTCGCGCTCGCGCGTCGCAAGAGTGAGTTCGAGCTCGCGCCGCTCGAGACGCGTCTCGTGCCCGTCTCCTACGCCGACGCCGGCGACCTCGTCCCCCGCGCGAAGGATCTGCTCTCGCCGCGCGGCACCATCGCGGTCGACGAGCGCACCAACGTGCTCATCGTGCGCGACATCACGGGCAACCTGAACCAGGTCGAGGAGCTCGTGCGCTCCCTCGACTCGCAGACGCCGCAGGTGCTCATCGAGGCCCGCATCGTGGAGGCCACGAGCAGGTTCAACCGAGAAATCGGCATCCAGTGGGGTGGTGACGCCTCGTTCAGCCAGGCTGGCGGAAACGACACCGGCCTCGCCTTCCCGAACTCGATCGGCATGATGGGCGCCGCCGACGACGCGCAGACCCCGACCGACGGTCTCGACACCGCCCAGAACCAGGTGCAGAGCCCGAACTTCGCCGTCAACCTCCCGGCCGCGGTCGGTGGTGGCACCGGTGGCGCGCTCGGTATGGTGTTCGGCTCGGTCGACAACAACTTCAACCTCGCGGTGCGACTCTCGGCCGCGGAGTCGAGCGGCATGGTCCGCATCGTGTCGAGCCCGCGTGTGCTCACGCTCGACAACAAGCAGGCGCGCATCAGCCAGGGTACCCTCATCCCCTTCTCGCAGGTGAGCGCCCAGGGCGTGCAGACGGTCTTCCAGGAGGCCAAGCTGCAGCTCTTCGTGAAGCCGCACGTCACGGCCGACGGCAGCGTGTCGCTCAACGTGAAGATCAACCGCGACGAGCCCGACTTCGGTAACCGCTCGGCGCGAGGTGATCCGACGATCCTCAAGCGCGAGGTCGAGACCGAGCTGCTCGTGCAGGACGGTCACACGGCGGTCATCGGTGGCATCTACCGCCGCAACTCGAGCCGCAGCCTCGCCCAGGTCCCGCTGCTCGGCGACATCCCGATCCTCGGCGTGTTGTTCCAGCGCCGCGCCTCGAGCGACCAACGCGAAGAGCTCGTCATCTTCATCACTCCCCGCATCGTCAACCGAGCCGAGTCGCTCGGGCGCTAGTCGACGAACATCGCTTCGAGTAGGGTCCGCCGCATGCGCGGAGGGTCCCCGCCAGAGAAGCCGCGAGAGCGAGGCCCGTCGGGTCTCGCTCTCGTGTCGTTCTGCGTCTCGTGTCTCGCCGGCGTGGCCTGCGCCCAGGTGAGGCCCGGCGAGTCACCTCGCGCCGTCGTCGCCGCCGGGCCATCCGCGGACGCCGAGCCTCGCTCCGGCGCGGGCGTCGTGCCTGGAGCCGCGCCGGGCTCGGCCGGCGAGGCCTCCGAGGCCGACGGTCCCGCATCGTCGGGGCCGGCGCCGCTCGAGCCGTCTCCGGAGGCCTCGGGCGCGATCACCGCGCGGCCCGAGCCTCCTGCTTCCGAGAGCGCACCCGCGAAGCTACTGCGGGCGAAGCTCGAGGTGGGCGAGCCGCGCTACACGGCCGGCGAGGTCCCGAAGGCCAAGGCGAGCGTGGAGAAGCTCGCGTCGAAGCTCGAGGCCTGCGTCGACCAGCATGGCGGCCTCGAGAGCGCGAAAGGCGGCTCGATCGAGCTGCAGTTCCTCGTCACCTCTCGCGGTGTGGCGGAGGGGGTCGACCTGCGCAAGCCGAGCGGCCTGCGCGTCGAGGCGCTCCGCTGCATGCGCGACCTCCTGCAGAAGCGCGGCGTGGGCACGCCGAGCACCGATCCCGTCGGCGTGACGATCGACTTGCGCCTGCGCGCCGCCGAGTGACCCCATGAGCACCGAGATCCATCGTGAGGCATCGAGGAGGAAGACCTTCTCGATCATCTCCCACCCCGACGCGGGCAAGACGACCCTCACCGAGAAGCTGCTCCTCTACGGAGGTGCGATCCAGCTCGCCGGCGCCGTGAAGGCGAAGAAGGCGCGCGCGCACACCGTGAGCGACTGGATGGAGATGGAGCGCGAGCGCGGCATCTCCATCGTGTCGAGCGTGCTGCAATTCCCCTACGGCGGCCGCCTGATGAACCTCGTCGACACGCCGGGCCACGCCGACTTCAGCGAAGACACCTACCGCGCGATCATGGCGACCGACGCGGCGGTCATGCTTCTCGACTCGGCCAAGGGCGTGGAGCGCCAGACGAAGAAGCTCTTCCGCGTCTGCAAGATGCGGAAAATGCCCATCTTCAGCTTCGTCAACAAGATGGACCGCCCGGGGCGCGACCCCTTCGAGCTCGTCGGCGAGGTCGAGGAGGTGCTGGGCATCGGTGTGTACCCGGTGACCTGGCCCGTGCTCGAGTCGGGGCGTTTCCGCGGCGTGTACCACCGACACGAGAAGCTCGTGCACCTCTTCGAGCAGGTGGCGCACGGCTCGGAGCGCGCACCCGAGCGACAGTTCGCGATCGACGATCCCGCGCTGGAGAGCGTGCTCGAGAAGGGCACCGTGTCGGCGCTGCGCGACGAGCTCGACCTGCTCGACGCCGCGGGCGACGCGCTCGACCCGGAGCGCCTCGCGCACGGCGAGGTCACGCCGATGTTCTTCGGCAGCGCGCTCACCAACTTCGGCCTGCCGCAGTTCCTCGACGCCTTCGTGACGTTGATGCCGCTGCCCGAGCCGCGCATCACCGACAAGGGCCCGATCGCGCCGGACGACGAGCGCTTCACCGCCTTCGTCTTCAAGATCCAGGCGAACATGGACCGCGCGCATCGCGACCGCATGGCCTTCCTGCGGGTGTGCAGCGGCAAGTACACGCGCGGCATGAAGCTCCGGCACGTGCGGCTCGATCGCGAGATCCGCCTCACGAACCCGACGCAGTTCATGGCGCAGGACCGCACGGTGGTCGACGACGGCTTCGCCGGCGACATCATCGGCGTCTTCGATCCAGGGATCTTCCGCATCGGCGACACGATCACGAGCGGCGTGAACCTCGCCTACGAACCCTTGCCGCAGTTCCCACCGGAGCACTTCGCGCGTGTGGCCATGGTCGATCCGATGAAGCGCAAGCAGCTGAAGAAGGGGCTCGAGCAGCTCGCGCAAGAGGGCTCGATCCAGCTCTTCAAGCCGCCGGAGGGGCGCGAGGGCGAGGCGATCGTCGGCGCGGTCGGCGAGCTGCAGTTCGAGGTCGTGCGCCACCGGCTCGTCGCCGAGTACGGCGCCGACGTGAGGCTCGAGCGCATGAGCTTCACGATGGCGCGCTGGGTCGAGGGCGAGCTGCCTCCGATCGCGCAGCTCGAGTCGCTGCTCTATGGCTACGGCGCGCTCGACGTGCACGGGCAGCCGGTCGTGCTGTTCAAGGGCGAGTGGCAGCTCGAGACCTGCGCCAAGGCCTTCCCGAACACGCGCTTCGTGGAGCTCGGCGTGCGTGGTCCGCAGGTGGAGCAGGAGTGAGCGTCGAGCCGCCGCAGCTCTACCCGCCTGCGCGCGAGCTCGAGCCCGTGCTCGGCAGCCGTGATCTCTTCGGCGGTCTCGAGCCGCTCGTCTACGCGAACCACGCGGGCATCTCGCCGCCGTCGATCCTCGTGCGCAAGGCAGTCGCGAACATGCTCGCCGACTACGGCAAGCACGGTGCCGGCTCCTTCATGCGGTGGATGGCCCAGCGTGAGCGCCTGCGCGGCAAGCTCGCCTCGCTCGTCGGCGCGCCGCCCGATCGCATCGCGCTCACCTCCAACACGACGAGAGGCGTGACCGAGGTCGCGACCTGCTTCCCCTGGGCACGAGGTGATCGGGTCTTCGTCTTCGACGGGGAGTTCCCGGCCAACGTGCTGCCGTGGCAAGCGGCGGCCGAGCAGCACGGGCTCGAGATCGTGCGCCTCGATGCCCACGCCTACCTCGCCGACGAGGAGGCTGCGCTCGCGCGCCTCGCCGAGGAGGGCCGGAAGGGCGTGCGCCTCTGCGCCGTGAGCGCCGTGCAGTTCCAGACGGGGCTGCGCATGCCGCTCGCGTCGATGAGCCGCGTCGTGCGCGGCGCAGGGGGGCGGCTCTTCGTCGACGCCGTCCAGGCCTGCGGCATGGTCTCGCTCGACGTGGTGCGAGACGGGATCGATTTCCTCGCTGCGGGCGCTCACAAGTGGATGATGGGCCTCGAGGGGGCGGGCTTTCTCTACGCGACGAGCGAGCTCGAGCTCGTGCCCCGCACGATCGGCTGGCTCAGCGTCGAGCAGCCCGTCGACTTCTTGCTCGAGGGGCCCGGCCGCCTCCGATACGACAAGCCGGTGCGCCGCGAGGCGTCGATCTTCGAGGGCGGCAACCTCGCGGCGGCGAGCTTCGTCGCGCTCGAGGCCGCGCTCGACGCGATCCTGGCGCTCGGTGTCGACGCGATCTTCGACCACGCGCAGCGCTTCAACCACGCCGTCGAAGAGGGCGCGCTCGCGCTCGGCTACCGCTCGCTGCGGTCGCCTCGGCCCGGGCGGCGCTCGGGCATCCTCGCGCTCTCGCCGCCCGGCGAGGTGTCGGTCGTCGAGCTCCACCGAGCCATCTCCGAGCTCGGGGTCGCGACGGCGATCCCCGACGGGCGCCTCAGGATCTCGCCGCACTGGCCCAACGCGATCGACGAGAGCGAGCAGGTCGTGCTCACCCTCGAGCACGCGCTCGCGCGAGTCAGCTCACGACGCTGATCTTGACCTGCGAGGCCGCGAAGACGAAGTCGGCCTCGAGCGACACGAGCACCGGCACCATGGCGCGCGCGAAGGCGTCGTGGTCGCTCAGCTCGGTGAGCTCCTGCGCGAGCGACGACGCGAGCTCGAGCGCGATGGCGTCTTCGCCGTGCGAAGCGTAGCGACGCATCCGCTCGACGGGCAGACCGCTCTCGAGGCCTTGGGCCGCTGCCTGCGCGAGCACCGCCTCGGCGATGGTGGGATCGACGGCTTGGTGCTCGAGCGCGCGCTCGAAGTAGAGGCACGCGATCGCGGCCGCTTCGCGCCGGAGGTGCCGCATCGCGCTCGGGCCGAGGGCCGACTGCCACTTGTCGAGCTCCTCGGCTCGGCTCTCCGCGAAGCGACCGAGCGCCGCGGTGGACTGCGGCACCATCGCGTTCAGCATCTCCTCGTCGGGCTCCACGCGGCGGAGCACCACCAGGTCGTAGTTGCGCAAGATCCCGATGAGCACGCGCGTCTTCACGTCGCGCAGCAGAGGCGCGAGCGAGAGGCCCGCCGACTCGGGCGTCGCGCCCGGCTGGACGAGGATGTCGCCGCGGACCGCGAGCATCTGTGACGACGAACCACTGCGCCGCCCCATCGCGAGGGAGGGCGGGGGGGTCGAGCGCCGCCGCGGAGGCGGCGGAGCCGAGTTCACCCCCACGAGGTGCAGCGCCACGACCTCCACGCCTCGGATCGCAGCGGTCGCGGAGGCGCGTGGGCCGCCGAGCTCGCTCGAGAGCTCCGGCTCCGCGCCGAGCAGCTCCGCGCCCGTCGCGGCCTCTTCGAAGCGCTGCTTGAGGCGCGTCGCGTAGATATCCGCCTGTTCGTCGGCCTCCGACTGCGGCACCGGACCCTCGAAGTGCAGGCTCAGCTTGGCACGCACCGTCGCGCCGTCGCGCGGGCGGCCCGCGACCACCCTCGAGATGGACTCCACGTCGCTGGAATCGTCGTCGGAACCGAAAGGCCAGAGTCTCATGCGTACCCCAGAGCACAGTCTACGGGCCGGCCTCCGAAAAGGCGAAATCGGAGCGAAGCCGCGCGGCGAGTTCGCGCCCGCTCGTCCCCGCGGTTGAGCGACCCGAGCGCCCCGCGCTCAGGCCTCGATGCCGAGCCGCTTGAGGCGGTAGTACAGCGTGGTGCGCTGGATCCCGAGGGAGCGCGCCACCTCGGCCTTGTTCCCGCCGCTTCGCTCGAGCGCGGAGAGCAGCTCCTTGCGCTCGATGTCCTCGAGGCGCGTGGCCAGGTCGGAGGAGGGGGCCTGCTCGCTCGCCGGCGCGGTGGGCGCAGGCTCGGGCTTCGCCGCCCGGGCGCCGCGAGGACCGAAGGCCAGGTGCTCCGGGCGGATCGAATCGCCGCGAGCGAGGACGGCGGCGCGCTCGAGCACGTTCTCGAGCTCCCGCGCGTTGCCCGGAAAGTCGTAGCCATGGAGGAGCGCCGCCGCTTCCTCGGAGAGCGAGGTCGCAGCGCGCGCGTTCCTCCGGCTGTACTTGCTCAGGAAGTGCTTCGCGAGCGGGACGATGTCTTCTCGGCGCTCCCGCAGCGGCGGCAGCCTGATGGGGAACACCTCGAGCTTCGCGGCCAGCTCGGGCAAGAGCTCGCTCCGGTCGAGCGCGTGATCGAAGGCGTGGGGCACGCTCAGCACGAGCCGCACGTCGACGCGGTGAGCCTCGGTGCTGCCGATGCGCTCGACCACGCCTTCACCGAGCAGGCGCAAGAGACGAGCCTGCAGCGGCTTCGAGGGCGTGTCGGGCGAGTCGAGCCAAAGCGTGCCGCCGTCGGCGAGCTCGAAGCGACCGGCCCGATCGTCGTAGGCGCCCGGGAAGGCACCCTTGCGCCAGCCGTAGAGCTCGCGCTCGAGCGCCTCGCCACGGAAGGCCGCGCAGGTGACCCGCACGAAGGGGCGCTCTTCGCGGCTCGAGCCCACGTGGATCGCACGGGCCACGACCTCTTGCTCGCCGCCGGGCTCCGTCTCGATCAACACCGGCGAGCTGCTCTCGGAGGCCTCGTCGATGCGCTTGCGCAGCTCGACCATCGCCTCGCTCTCGCCCGCGATCTCGCCGTAATCGAGCGGGTCGCGCTGCTCCCGCTCCAGGTAACCCGCGTAAGAGGCGAGCTGTTCGCGGAGGCGGCGGTTCTCGCGCAGCGTCGAGTGCGCGCGGATCCCTTGGCGGAGGATCGCGGTGAGCTCCTTCGAGTCCCAGGGCTTCTGCACGTAGCGGTCGACCGCGCCGGAGTTGATCGCTTCGACCAGCACGGGCAGGTCGGCGTAGGCGGTGAGCAAGACGGCGAACACGTCGGGGCGCCGCTCCTTGGCGCGCCTCAGGAACTCGATGCCGCTCATCTTCGGCATGCGCTGGTCGCTCACGACCACGGCCGCGTCGAGCCTGTCGAGCAGCTCCAGGCCGGCCTCTCCACCCTGCGCGTAGTGCAGCTGGAAGGCCTTTCGGAACGCGAAGCGGAAGGCGTCGAGGTTGTCTTCTTCGTCGTCGACGACGAGGACCGGGACGCTGCGGTAGTCGAGCTCATCCATGGTGGGCTTGGGCCTCGGCGAACGAAGGGGAGGCGGGTGGGAGCGTGATTCTCGCGCTCGGCCACTCGGGGAGCCATGCTACTCTGCCGCTCCCTCGGGGGGCACATCGGCTCCCCAGCGCAGCCCGCCCATCGCGAGGCGGGCGCTCTGCGGGCCCCAGGAGACGAGACGACATGCTGGAAGACATCGTGAAGGACTTGAAGAGCTCCTCGGAGAAGAGCATCGAGGCCCTTCGCCGTGACCTCTCCAAGGTTCGAACCGGTCGGGCGCACCCTTCGATGCTCGATGGCATCCGCATCGACTACTACGGAACGCCCACGCCTCTCGGGCAGATGGCCTCGGTGAGCGTGCCCGAGCCCCGCCTCTTGACCGTGAAGCCCTGGGACAAGGGGCAGGTCAAGGTGATCGACAAGGCGATCCGCGAGAGCGATCTCGGCCTCAACCCGCAGACCGACGGTGATCTCATCCGCATCCCGATCCCCGCGCTCACCGAGGAGCGGCGCAAGGACATGGTGAAGATCATCCGCAAGAACGGCGAAGAGAGCCGCGTAGCCGTGCGCATGCACCGCCGCGACGCGCTCGAGATGATCAAGCAGCTCGAGGACGACGGCGAGGTCAGCGCCGACGACTGCGAGCGCTTCCGCAAGAAGGTGGAAGAGACCGTGGCCGACATCATCAAGCACGTCGACCAGGTGATCGCCGCCAAAGAGAAAGACCTGCTCGAGGTCTGAGCGCTTGTTCGTGTGGGGAGGGCCGGGCGACCGCCGCGCGGCGCGCTTCGTGCCGCACTTCGGTCGGATCCTGAGCCCGCCGGGGCGCCTTGACAGGTCAGAGGGTGCATGGGAGCGTCGTGGACGATGAGCGGGTCGGTCAGGGCGATCGCCGCGGGCATCACCGACGTCGGGCGTCAGCGCGAGCACAACGAAGACAGCTTCGCGATCGACGACGAGCACGCGCTGTTCGTGGTCGCCGACGGGATGGGTGGTCACCAGGCCGGAGACGTCGCGAGCCAGCTCGCCACGTCGACGATCGCGTCGTTCTTCCGCACGCTCGGCGGTGAAGACGTCACCTGGCCCGCGCACTTCGACCGCACGCTGTCCGACGAAGAGAACCGGCTCATCACGAGCATCGGCCTCGCGAACCGTCGCATCTTCGAGCAGAGCCAGCAGCAGCGGGCGCTGCACGGCATGGGCACCACGGTCGTCGGGGCGCACTTCTCGTCGAAGAAGCGGCGCATCTACGTGGGGCACGTGGGCGACAGCCGCGCCTACCGCATCCGAGGAGGCAAGATCGAGCAGCTCACCCGCGACCACTCCCTCGCCAACGAGCCCTTCCCAGACCTCACCGAGGAGGAGCGCGCCGAGCTGCCGCGCAACGTCATCACGCGCGCCTTGGGCATGCAGGACAACGTGGTCGTCGATCTGACCAGCGAGGCGATCGAGCCGGGCGACGTCTACGTGCTCTGCTCGGACGGCCTCTCCGGCATGCTCAGCGACGAGGAGATCCTAGCGCTGATCGACGGCGCGACGGACCTCGAGGCGGCGTGCGCGCGGCTCGTCGAGCGCGCGAACGGCGCGGGCGGCGAGGACAACATCACCGCGCTCGTGATCAAGATCGAGGAGCACGACGAGGCGCCCGCTTCGCGCCCCAGCGTCGAGCCGACGCCGCCCGCGCCCAGCCCCGTCGGCTGAGCTGCGCGCAGCGCCAGTCAGCCCAGTCGCGCGCAGCGCCAGTCGGCCCAGTCGCGCGCAGCGCCAGTCGGACCAGTCGCGCGCAGCGCCAGTCGGACCAGTCGCGCGCAGCGTCAGTCGGCCCAGTCGCGCGCAGCGCCAGTCGGACCAGTCGCGCGCAGCGTCAGTCGGCCCAGTCGCGCGCAGCGCCAGTCGGACCAGTCGCGCGCAGCGCCCGAGCTGGCCCTCACTCCTCGGTGGTCGCGCCGTCGCAGTTCGTCACCTGGAAGTAGCCCTGCGAGATGGAGCAGGTGCTGTCCTTGCTGGTGAGCGAGGGGCAGGCGAAGCTGGCCCAGATGGCGCCCGAGGCGACGTTCTGGTCGGGGCTCACGAGCCAGAAGGCGCAGGGCACGTCGGTGGGCGCGTAGTTGTTGCCGGCGGTGTTCGACGACGCGAACACCGCGCGCCCCTCGGCCGGCGACGACTCGCTGTTCTCGTTCGAGATCTTCGGGATGCTCACCTGGAGGAAGGAGCCGCTCGCGGAGATCTTCGCCGAGACGCTGAAGCCGCCCGTGGCCGGGGTGACGGAGCAGCTGACGTCGGCGTCGGTGCCGTCCGAGATGAGCGTCGTCTCGCCCGAGGGGCCGACCTCGCCGACCGCCACCGTGTGGCTCGCGATGCTGCAGGCGGAGCCGGTGTCGGTGAACTGCACGCTGAAGGCGCCGGCGGGGATCGGCAGCGGCGGATCGCTGCAGCCGGCCGAGAGAGCGGTGAGCACGGCGAGCAAGGGAAGGAACGGTCGCATCGAGGGCCTCCAGCGTGTATCCGAGTGGTATCGCAGTTCGGCGGTTCGGGGCAACGCGCCGGCTCAGGCGAGCTCCAGGGCGCGCTCGAGGTCGCCCCAGAGGTCGTCCTGGGCCTCGACCCCACAGGAGAGGCGCACGAGCCCGTCGTCGATGCCGAGGGCGCGGCGCTGCTCCACCGGGATGCTCGCGTGCGTCATGATGGCGGGGTGCTCGGCGAGGGACTCGACGCCACCGAGGCTCTCGGCGCAGGCGAAGATCTCGAGCCCCGAGAGGAAGCGGCGCGAGGACTCCAGCCCGCCTCGCACGACGAAGGAGATCATGCCGCCGAAGGCGCGCATCTGCTTCGCGGCGATGGCATGACCCGGGTGCGACGCGAGGCCGGGGTAGTAGACGCGCTCGACCTTCGGGTGGGCGGCGAGCTTCTCCGCGATGGCGTGGGCGCTGCTGCTCGCCTGGCGGACGCGCAGGCCGAGGGTCTTGAGCCCACGCAGCACGAGGTAGCAGTCGAAGGGGCTCGGGATCGCGCCCATGGCGTTCTGGAGGAAGCGCAGGCGCTCGGCGATGGCTTCGTCGGAGGTCACGACGGCGCCGCCGACCACGTCGGAGTGGCCGTTGAGGTACTTGGTCGTGGAGTGCAGGACGACCGAGGCGCCCAGCGCGAGCGGGCTCTGGAGCACGGGCGTCGCGAAGGTGTTGTCGACCACGACCGGGATGCTTCGCTCGCGCGCGACCTCGCAGATCGCGGCGACGTCGAAGATCTTCAGCATCGGGTTGGTCGGCGTCTCGAGCCAGATCATCTTCGTGTTCGGCCGGAGCGCCTCCCGGAGCTTCGTCGGATCGCTGAGGTCGACGAAGCTCGGCTCGAGTCCCATCGGCCGGAGGACCTTGTCCATGAGCCGGAAGGTGCCGCCGTAGAGGTCGTCGCCCGCGAGCACGTGATCGCCGGGCGCGAGCGTGCAGAGCAGCGTGGTCGACGCGCCGAGGCCACTCGAGAACGCGAAGCCGTGGCGGCCGCCCTCGAGCGCGGCGACGCAGGCCTCGAGCGCGTTGCGCGTGGGGTTGCCGCTGCGGGAGTACTCGAAGCCCTGGTGCTCGCCGGGGGCGCTCTGGGCGAAGGTGCTCGCGAGCACGATGGGCATCATCACCGCGCCGCTGACCGGGTCCGGGGGCTGCCCGGCGTGGACGGCGAGGGTGTCGAGAGCGTAGCTGCGCGAGGGAGCCGTGGCCTTCATGGTGCGCCGACCTTCCTACGCCAGAAGGCGCGTGTCCATCGCTCTCGGGCTCAACGGCCCCGCGCTTCGAGCGCCGCGAGCAAGCCGGAGAGATCGGGAGGGCGCGCGGAAGGAGCGAAGCAGAGCTGTGCGCGGAGCGCCTCCGTCAACGAGGGCGCGAGCCCCGCACCGTCGAACGCCGACAGTCCGTGGCCGTGCTCGGCGATCGTGAGCAAGGTCGAGGGTCCGGGTGGCACCGAGAGCAGCCGCGCACCGAGCAGCAGCTCCGCGATCAGGACCGAGAGCGCGTAGCGGTCGGTGGCCTGGCTGGGAGGGGCCTCGCCGCGCGCGAGCTCGGGTGCCACGTAGGGGAGCGTGCCTCTCGCCGACGCTGGGCCGCGGTGCTGCAGTGAGCTCGAGGAGCCGAAGTCGATGAGGCCGAGCTCGCCGTGTGGCGCGACCAAGAGGTGCACCGGCCCGAGGTCGCCGTGCACGAGCTCGAGCGGGCTGCCGTCGACCGCCGGTGCGGCGTGCAGCGCGCTCACGAGCCGGGCGGCGCGCGCCGCGAGGTGCCTCGCGAGGTACGGCGGCAGCGGCCCGGACCAGGCCTCGCCGAGCTGGGAGAGCGAGAGCCCCGGGACCTCGGTCTGGAGCAGGTAGGGGCCGTGCTCGTCGCTCCCGACGCCGACGAGCCGCGGAAGGCCGGGCAGCGCGACGAGGGAGAGGGCGCGCGCCTCGCGCACGAGCGCCTCGGCCGCTTCGGGCTCTGCCTCACGGCCTCGGCAGACGCGCTTGGCCACCACCAGCGCGTCGCCTCGCTCCACGAGCGCCGCCTCGAGCAGCTCGCCTCGGCCGAGATACCGGCGGAGCCGAGCGCCCTCTGGGGCGGCGAAGTCACCGAAGCCGCTCATGGTCTTCGGTCAGTCGTTGGGGTGAGTAACGGGATTTGAACCCGCGACACCTGGAGCCACAATCCAGTGCTCTACCTGCTGAGCTATACCCACCATGAGCGGCCTCAACCGCTCGGCCGTGCAGCTTACTCAGGTCGCTTGCCGAAGCAAGCGCATCCAGCGCGCCGGCCTGACAAAGCTCGGGGCGGCTCGCGGATCGGCGGCGGAAGCGCGGGCTCAGAGGCGAAAGATCGCGCTCGCGAGCTCGCGCGCGGCCTCGATCTCTCGGCGGTGGGTGTCCGAGACGAGCTCGTACCGAGCCGCGCCGAGCGTCTCCGCGGAGCTCGGAGCGGCCGTGTGGTCGAGCCCGCGGAGCGAGGCTGCGAGGCTGCGCTCGACGCCCTCGAGATCGTAGCCGCCCTCGAGCACCAGCCCGATCCGCCCCCCAGCGTGCTTCGAGGCGAGGCCCGAGAGCGCTCGGGCCATCCAGCCGAAGCCTCGATCGCTGAGCATCATGCCAGCGAGCGGGTCGCGTGCGTGGGCGTCGAAGCCGGCCGAGACGAGCACGAGCTGGGGCGCGTAGCGCTCGAGCACGGGCACCACCACGCGATCGAAGGCCGCGCGGTAGACCTCGTCGTCGGCGCTGGCGGAGAGCGGCAGGTTGAGGTTGTAGCCCTCGCCCGCGCCGAGGCCGCGGCGCTCGCGCTGGCCGGTGCCCGGGTAGAAGGCGTCTTGGTGAAGGGAGATCACCAGCACCGCCGGGTCGTCGTAGAAGGCCTCCTCGGTGCCGTTGCCGTGATGCACGTCCCAGTCGACGATCGCGACGCGCTCGAGCCCACGCGATCGGGCCTGCGCGGCGGCGACGGCCACGTTGTTGATGAGGCAGAAGCCCATGCCGCCCGCAGGGCGCGCGTGGTGACCGGGTGGCCGGAGCAGCGCGACCCCGTGCCGGGGCCCCTCGTCGTCGAGCAAGGCGTCGACCAGGGCGAGCGCTCCTCCGGCAGCACGGTGGGCGGCATCGACCGATCGTGGTGCGAGGAAGGTGTCGGCGTCGAGCGAGCTGTACCCACCACGGCGCGCTTCGAGGTCGTCGAGGTAGGCCTCGGCGTGGACGCGCAGCAGCTCTTCGCGGGTCGCGTCGCGCGCAGCCAGGCGCTCGAGTCGGACGCCCTCGCGCGCCAGCTGCTCGACGGCGGCGCGCGCCGCGAGCAGGCGTTCGGGCCGCTCCGGATGGTGCCCTCGCGCCCGGTGCTCGTCGAAGAGCGCGTCGTCGACGACCCAGAGGCTCCTCGCGGCTGCGCGGAGCGGCTCTTGCGGTCGCGCCGCGCCTCGGTCGGCCGCCGATTCCATCCGACCGGCCCTTAGCAGCCGGCTCCGGGTCCGACAAGCACACGATTGTTGAGCTCGCATCGCGGGTGCTAGCCTCCGAGGCTCACCCAGGCAGCACGCGGGGAGCTCGGGCCGCGTCTGGCTCGCGAGCACACCGACGTGAGCTGCGTCCAACGAAGGAACGCCACGGATGCGCCTGAAGATCATCGCGCTGTTCTCGCTGATCGTGATCGTCGTCGGCGGGCTCGCCTATGGGCTCTCGCGCGCGACGCTCGCGGGGGTAGGTACCGACGCGGCCGCCGCGCCGCGGGCGCTCTCGGCTGCGGTCGCCCAGCTCCAGGTGGAGGGCTTCGCCGCCGAGCGTTGGATCGCCGCGCGAGCGGCGGAGTCCGCCCTGAGAGAGCCCTTCGGCGCCGGAACGCCCGCTGCGCGCTCCGACCAGGCGACGGCGGTCGCCACGAAGCTCGCCGACTCCGCTGCGTCGGCGCCCGAGCTCTTGGGCATCCAGCCTTCGATGGTCGCGCTCGTCGACGCGAGCGGGCGTGTGCTCGGTCGTGACCGCTCGACGCTCATGCGCGGCGACGACCTCGCCGCCGCCTACCCGGCGCTGCGCAAGGCGCTCGACTCGGCGATCCCGGGGATCGACGTCTGGGTGAGCCGCGCGCGGAACGAGTCGCTGCTCGCGTCCTTCGCGCCCATCCAGGACGACGACGGCAAGGTGATCGGGGCGCTCGTCTTCGCGAGCCAGCTCAACGACGAGCGACTCGGTGCGGCGAGCGAGCGCACGAGCGGCCAGGCGCTGGTGGTCGCCGTCGCCGGCGAAGGAGGGCTCGACGTCGTGGCTCGCTCCCCGCAGGTCGACGAGCCGATCTCCGCCGCGCTCGCGAAGGGTCCGGCCGCGGAGGGCGCGCTCCGGGCGCTCGGCTCCGGCGAGCGCGTCGATCTCGAGGGCTTTCCGGCCGGCTACTCGGCGCGCGCGCGCGCGCTCGAAGGATACGGCGATGGCAAGCGCGCGGTCGTCGTCGCCGTCGCGAAGCCGCCCGCGCTGCGTCTGAGCGTGGCTTTGCTCTGGCCCTCCGTCGGCGCGGCGCTGCTCGGCATCCTGCTCGTCGGCATCGCCGGCACGGTGCTGCACGCCTACTACGCGCGGCCCATCGGCGAGATCGAGGACGGGCTGCTCGCGATCATGAACGGTCAGACGAACAATCGCCTCGAGGTCGAGCACGAGGAGCTCGGCGGGGTCGTGTTCCGGATCAACTCGCTGCTCAACCAGCTCTTCGGCGTGACCGAGGAGACGGACGAGGAGGGGCGCGTCTCGACCAGCCCGACCGCAGCACCGCGCGCCGAGGCCGACAGCGCTCCGGACGCCGAGCGTCCGCGAGACGGAGAGAGCTGAGGGCGCGCCGCTTCCCGCGCCCCCGGGGGCCTCAGCCCGCGGGCGCGGAGGCCTTGAGCTTCACGAACTCCTCGAGATCGGGCACGAGCGTGATCTCGATGCGGCGGTTCTTCTGCTTGTTCTCGGCGGTGTCGTTCGCCGCCGCCGGGTCGTGCTCGCCGTAGCCCGCCGCCGAGAGGTTCTCCGGCTTCATGCCCGCCTCGAGCAGCAGGCGCACGACCGACACCGCGCGCGCCGTGGAGAGCTCCCAGTTCGAGGGGAAGCGCGTGGTCGAGATCTTCACGTTGTCGGTGTGACCACCGACCTGGAACCTGCGCTCGGGCATCGACGCGAAGACCTTGCCGACCTCGAGCAGCGTGCTCCGCCCCTCGGCCTTGAGCGAAGCGCTGCCCGAGTCGAAGAGCACGTCGTTCGGCAGCTCGATGACCATGCGCCCCTGGCGCATGATCACGCGCAGCTTGCCCGCGTCGGCGAGCTTGCTGAAGCGGCGCAGCAGATCCTGGAACTGCGCGGCACGCGCCTCCGCGGCTGCTTGCTGTCGCCGCAGCTCCTCGAGCTGCTTTCTCGTGTCGTCGAGCGTCTGCGCCAAGGAGCCCTTCTCGCTCACGAGCTGCTCGACGTTCTGGCCCGCCCGGGCGAGGCGGTCTTGGAGTGCGGCGTTGAGCACCGCGAGCTCGTCCAGCTTCCGGATGAGGTCGGCCTGAGCCACGTTGGCGGTGTCGAGCTTCGCGTCGCGCGCGGCCATCTCGCCCTGGAGCCTGGCGATCTCGGCCTGCGCGGCGCGCAGCTTGCCGTCGAGATCCGCGGCCTGGTTGCGCGAGAACTGCAGGTCCGCGAGCACCCGCGCGTGCTCGCTCTTCGGCACGCAGCCGGCCGCCGAGGGCAGCGCGGCGGCCGTGAGCAGCCACGCGATCAGCGCGCCCGGGACACGCCTCGAGGGCCGCACGAGCGGCTCCGAGGCCCGCGGCGCTTCCATCGACCGGCTTTGCTTGCTACCCACTGAACACGTGCCGAGACTCATGCCTCGTTCAACTAGCACGCCCCGGCCGCGGTCCGAAGCCGCCGCGCGGGCCGGGCTCTCCGCCGCGGGCGTGCTCGTGTGCGCCGGCTCGTGG